>Ga0208644_1000724_pt1 | contig 29347 bp, 41 predicted proteins | sample VirMetDEL_Nov_18_FD_184517 | JGI IMG/M metagenome (GOLD analysis project Ga0208644, IMG submission 184517) | Aqueous microbial communities from the Delaware River and Bay under freshwater to marine salinity gradient to study organic matter... | ecosystem: Environmental > Aquatic > Marine >...
CTTCTACCTAATGTAGGGATAATTACTTCATCTCCACCAGGAATATTTTTAACAGGAGTGGCTGCAAAGAAATGTCCTATTTCCTTTTCACCTTCTGATAAGTCACTATCTAATTGTTTATATTCGTATGTTCCAAATACATCACCAAAGTTTAATACTGTGTATTTGTTATTGGCTGCCTCATCATCCTCATCTCTAAATGTAATATATTTAGGTTGTTCGGATGCTGGGTGAACAATTTGGAATCGTTCTGTTCTATCTACTTTATCTGTCCAATCAATCTCATCACCAGCATTTATCCAATCTTGGTATGGTTCTATTGTCAATACTTTTTTATCAAGAAGTGTTGGTTCAATAATCAAATTGAATTTCTGAACCAATCCTAACATAAAATCTAATGCGGATGATTCTATTGGGAATTGTAATGCTGCGTTTACATTACCACCTCCAACTGCTGCTGCAGGACCAATACCCTTAAAGAAACATAAGTTACTACCAGGTGTTCCTGTTCCACCATCTAAATAAACTACCTCAGTAGTTCCTGATGTAATATATTCTAATTCAATGTGAACCTTTTTATTTGTAGTTAGGTAAACATTAGGGAAGGGACAATATATTGTTGATGTGTAAGGTGGATCAATGAATGTTCTACTTCTAATTGTTTGGGAAGTAGCACTATCAACTAATCTTACAATAAATCTTGGAGCATTGCCTTGATTATAGTTAAATACTGAATAACTAAATTGGACACTAAAATCATAATAACCATTAGCATACGCTGTATATTCATCATTTACTAAATCATAACGATTGTAATTATCGTATATTTCATCGTGATAATTTACTTGATATGGAGTATTAGCTGGGAAGTTCTGAATTGAAGTAGCAAATACCCAAAAACTACCACTATCAGTAGTATCTGTAGTTACACCTAATCCTTCATTATCTGTAGGTAAAACGTATAGATTATTGAAGTAATCACTATCCATAAAGGATGAAGTGTATTTGTATTGTAAATCATCAAAGATAGCATCTACAATTGCTTTAACCCTAATAGCAGGTCTAAATTGTTGGATACGTAATGGGTATGCTTTGTTATCAAATGTTCTTGATGTAGAATCTGATGCTCCTAAAGCATAGTTAGGTAAAATAGTATCACCATCTGGAATACCATAATTTACTAATGGATAAACAATATCACCACCAAATAAGTTATCATTCCACGATGCTGAAATATTAGCATATGTGTATGCGTGATTGTAGGCATCTAAGTCTACATCACGCATTAGGAAATTCTCTAATTGGAATTTCAAATCAACAGATTCGTTTACAACGTTTACTTGGTATGTAGTATATCCTTTTTGGTCAGTAATAACATTGGTAATGTATAATTTACCTGTAAATACTTCACCACCATCATTTAATACTTGACAATCAATCGATTTTTGGAATGCTACGTTTGGTGTAGCACCTAAATCAAACAAATTACCAAAGAACCTATTGTTAGTATCAGTTCCTGGTAATGAGAATGTTTGTGATGAAATGCCAAATATCCCACCTATTTCACCATTTTCAACAGCAGATATTTCTAATAATATCGCCTGATCTGCTTCTAATACATCTAAGTCCTGAACTATAGAACCCGATGTAATAATAGTGTTATTGTTAGGATATGCTGCGCGTAGTGTTACCATTATTCTCTTGGTCTAAGTTGATTAGCAGGGCTAAATTCAATTTGATATTGGAAGTTCTTCTGTGTTCTTGGGTTTGTTTTTTCAACTACATTAGCTGTGCTAATTACTACAGGTAACATCTCTGTTCCTTCCTGTATATACACATTTGCACTAAAGAATAGTTCACGAAGCCAATCCGCCTCCGTTTGGGTAAGCCAATTGGAATTCGCGGTTTTTACTTGTTTTAACGCATTATAATATTGTCTTGACCCACGACGCGATTTATCATAAATAGGGCCGTTATCCGCAGTAGAAAAGTTTACAAATGATTGTTCATATGATTGACGTTCAATATTAAATACTGAATCACTTTGTAGAGTGAATGTGTAATAATCCCAAACACCAAATTCATTTTTCCAAGCAAATCTAACTCCATTGTAAACACAATCACCTGTTGATTTATTGAATCTTAGAGTTGCCCAAACACCATCGGTATTTTCTAAACCATCATCACCTTGTCCTGTAACTACTACTTTATATGATGCCCAAGTAGCTGGGATAGAAATACCAGCATCCTCTAAGTTTTGTGGACCTACACCAATGTGAACTAATCGTGTAGAAGCATCTTGTGAATCATAGGCACCACCATCACCCCATAAAGTATTTGATAATGTCCTTGGACCACCTCCATTTGTTGTAATATTGGTAAAATCATTTGTTTGAATACTACTACCAGCAGCATTATACCACGTTATTTGAACGTAGAATATATCTTGTGCTTGTGTGCTACTTGGTGGAGAGTCAAAGTTACCATTGTAATAACTAATAGTAAAATAATCACCATCATTGACTGATTGCGTCAGGGGTGCATTTGTCAATGTATGTTGATAACTAAATGAATTGTATATACTCGCATCCTCCATAGCAAAATAAGATGCTGAATTAAAATTCCAATTTACAGCAGCATATGGATCTACTAAACCATCTGTTAGTGTATAGAATGAAGAACCTGTAACAGCTGGATTACCAGCAGGTCCATATCCTGTATATAATAAAACAGATGATGATAATGATGTTCCATACTCTTCACCAAACTTGATTACAAAGTCCTTATTAGCAAGAGACGATGTAGCAAACTTTTGTGTTTTCCATACATTGTCACTTTCAATATATGATGAAAGTATTTGACCAATGTTAAAAACACCCTTAGCATTGGGGTTTGGTTGTTGTTTTATACGCTGGATTAGTGTTGATGAACCACTTTCATAAATGTCTAATACAAACTGGTATTGTGGTTGACTTGATACTGTAGAAACAACAGTAAATAGCACATCGCTATTTGCCATTCCAGGTGATGTAGGTTCTTGTTGTATTGCTATCGCCATTTTATCCTAATGTTGAATAATTTTGTTCTATATAATTTTCTACATCCATAGCAAAAGCATTACCTATATTATTTGTATTTGACATAAATACTTGATTTAAGGATATTTCTATGAATGGTTTTGGTTTTTTGAATCGTTGTCCTTTCTTAGCAATGTTTCTTGCTATAGCCCAAGCGAATTGTTCTGTTGTGAATTTACCTGGGACATTGATTCGTTTTTGTCTAATCCAATCAGCAATTGCTCTAACAGGTGGCATTTTACCTGCTCCACGTTCAGCTCCATCATCAACCCATTTACCATATGTTTCCATAGTAATAGGTAAAACAAAGAAGTTATTAGTATCCTGAAGAGATTGTGGAGTTATACTACGTGCTAAATTACCAGTTACAACAGAATTATTATCATATAATCTATCAACCATTTCCCCCTTAACGAGATTACCGATATCAGTTAACTCGAGTTCTAAGTTAGGGTATTGGATTGGTTGTATCATTATGGTAACTTAGGATAAGTGCAATAATTGTAAATACCTGCTTCTTGGAATGTAATTTGTGAAACCCAACCATAAACTCTATCATTGAATGCCTCGTTTACAGGGGTTAATGTGTTCATCTGGATTGTCATCCAGTTAGTATTGTTTACAGGACCATAATTCAAATATGATAATACATCATAAACATATTGTTCTGTTCTTGATTTTACTTGTAATGGTGAATCATCGCTCAATTTAGGAACATCAAGTGAATACAATTCAAATACTAATGTTCTTAGATTTGTTGTAATACCTGGTGATACTAATGGACGTAAAAATACGAATGGATATCTAATATTCTGGGAGTTAGAATCTAAGTAATCAATAGCACCCTCAGCAAACGATTGAATGGCAATATGCTCATTACATGCTTGCTGGAAATAACCAACTACTTGTTCGTATGTGTGAATTGTAGTGTTCATTACTTATTCTTTTCTACTAATGCTTCTACATATGATCTATGCACCATATGTTGGTTACAGATTAGATTTATATTACGACCATTCTTCATATCATTTAGAATCATTTTATCTTGTTTAGATAACGGTGATACAGAAGTTACCTTGGTTGCCTTTACTTTCTTATATTCTTCTTTTGCTTCCATATTTTGATTACCAATTTTACCTAACTGGTCTGTATTGTCGTTCGAGTAGTTTTCGTCGTTGTTCATCTCTATTATTTTTATCTTGTTCGTATGCTAAATAGTTTAATACAAATACAAAGTTTAATTCAGGGATACTTGTGTCTCCTGTGATTGAAAGTATGGATGTTGAAGCGAGGTAATGAATTGTCGCAAACCAACCCCAATGTTCATTGAACCCATCTGTTGGGTCATCTCCTTCATCTTCATCGTCTGTTCTTTGGGGGGCAGAGAAGAGAGATTCGAACCGAGTAAGGAGGTGTTTGCGAGAACTAAAAAAAAACTCAATGCGCCTAATCCCATTACAGCTGGTAATACACCTAATTTCTCAGCTTGTTCAACTCGTTTACTACTATCATATTTTTCTAATTCATAATACTTGAATAGGTTTTCAGCATCACCCATCTTTACCTTAAATGTGTTCTTAAATGCCCATTTGATACCATCGAATTTATGTTTTACGATTGGACGATATAAAATAGCCATTATTTGTTCGAGGTTTTCATGCGGATTTTTTGATAGTCTCTCTAAGTCCACATACTCGCCCAATGTCATTTTAGATACGCTACTAAACCCGTATAATTGTCCATCCAATTCAAATACAGGATAGAACTGAGGGTTCAAATCACTGAACGTATCTAATATTTTAGCATATACACTTTGTATAGATGCTGGTGTCCATTCCATAATTTCATCTTGTGATTTATCACTTAGAACTGAAATCATATGAATCATTTTTTCACTATCACTCAAATGCTCAAGTGAATTAAACTGCTTCCATTGTTTAATAGATAAGTAGTCTGGTATATTTAGTTTAATTTCCATATCGATAAATATTGTGTATGTATAAAATCTCCTCGATAAGATAAGGAAGCCCGCTTACGCGGGCAACCTATTCTAAGTAGGACAAAGGTGAAGGAAACCTACTTAGCTAAATTAAAGTGTGTTATTAGATAATGGGTTGTCTTTATCATCCCAAGGCATAGGGTTATAATATCCACCTGGTTCTAAATCTTCTGGGGAGATGATTACAATATTGAATGATTTATCTTCAGGGATATATTCACTATCATAATACCAATATTCAACATTTATACCATATTCTTTTTTGAATAATTCATTTTTCTTAGTATTACGAGAAATATAGTTAGTATTATTATTTTTTCTACTATGAATAGATTTTAATTGAATACCTCCCTTTTCATATTCATTTGTTCCATCAAGTGGCCAAGTTGACTTATATACAACATCTACAGCATATTTTAAGTCAATATCCTTAGGTGTCTTATGAACTGTAAGTTGGTAACGCCTATCTAAGGTATGCATCAACATTTCTTCAGCTAAATACCCTTGAAATGTATTGTAAAATACAGCTATAAATGCTACGTGTAATCCCTCTATTGGTCCAAAATTACCCTTATCTATAATTTCTTCTACTACAGCATAAAATGCTTGTGCGTATTCAGGAACTGAAGTATACTCTTCGTATAATTCCTCTAAGTTAGATGGATTAGAAAACTCACAAAATTCTATCAAATACCCTAATTTTTTAGGGGATGAATTTTCTAAGGTATCCCAATTTTGGGCAATCCACCTACCATACTCCTTTTTGATATCACCTAATTGTTGATAATTTATTTCCATATTTTATATTTTATTATACGTATTGGGTATAATATCAAAGATGTAGGTTTATCCCCTATTTTCTAATTTCTTTTCTATAATCTTAGCTGTTTCATAGGTACCATAATTAGCATATTCGTAGAATGCCATTGCAATACCAATCACTTGGGTAATACTATAGTCCTTACCAGCTGAATAATCTACAGCTGCCTTCATCATTGATTGACGAACAATTGATTCGTGTGTGTTGTTGTTCATTTGTGACATTTTTTATTTGGGTAAATATACAAACTAAGAACTACTAATCCAACGAGTATTACCTCTCCTATACCAATTCCTATCATTTGTCCTCTTCAATAATAACATTAAACGAACCCATAATACAGAAACTGGTTTGGTTGTCCATATAATTGATTTCTACACCTTCACTACCGAAGCGTGTTTGTGGGCGTGATGACGAGATGAATGTTCTAATTACATCTCCTTTGGTTGATACTAATTGTGTCTTAAACATAACTTTTATTTATTTAATTCTGTTTTTAACATTTCTAATACTTTCATTTTTTCACCAATCATCTTATACATTACACTATTAGTATGTTCATCATTGTGGAAAAACTCTCTACTACCATCTGTTACTTTATTTAACATATCTTCTAAATCAAAATCAAATGATGGTTTTTCGATTGGTTCTAAATGGTATTGGGCATACCTTAACTCTTCATTAACAACAACACCATACAAACAAAATAAATCTATGTTTCCTAATAGGTTTGTATAGTTAATTGTTTCCTTCATTTTACGAAGTGTAAGTGGTTTGTTAGTATATTTACTTAACTCCTCTCTAACCACAGAATAAAAATATGATTTATCATAACCAATGTGTTCTATTTTACGTTCTCCATAGTTAGTAATCATATTATAAAACTTACCATTACGTAAAACATTTGCCATTGCCTTAACAGCTATCTGCTGGGCTACTTCTTTATTATAACGTTTACCAGCTTGTGTTCTATGTTCAACACGATTTTTGGTTCGAACATCACCTTTCACTTCACCAACAACTTCTAACATTGAAGGGTGGATACGTAACATTTCACCACTTTTAGTTGATTTACAGATAACATAACGTTTTTGATTGTAGTTATCTTGAACAATAAACTCTAATCCAAACTTTTTTTCGTTTTTTGGACTTAACTTAACTGCTTTAACCTTTTGATTAGGTTTGAAATCACTTACTTTTGTCATAACTTTTATTTTTTGTCCCTCGTTGTTTTTATTTTTTCGAACACGTGAATATACGAAAGGAGGGTTGGGTAACCAACCCCCCTCGCATTTATTTTTGTGATTCCTTATATTTTCTGTATTCTACCATTTCATTGATTTCATCAATCTTTTTTTCCCAATCCATTTTTTCAATCATGGCATCAAACATATGTTTGTGGTGTTTACCACTTATCATTGTTTTTGTTGTAGTGTCATATACTACATAAGCTGAAACTACTTCACTATTGGATTTTCTACGAAGGTATACTTCCTTAGTATCCAACTTCATGTTTTTGATTGTTTCGATTTTTTCTACTTTTGTCATAACTTTTATTTTTCCTCTGTTTTTATTATACGTGAATATACGAAATTAGGCTTGGGTAGCCAAATGTTTTTTGGTTTCTTTTGATAATGGTAATATTCCTTTTTTAATCAATTGGTTTAATTTTTCTATACCAAATTGATTTTGAAACTCTCTTAAATCTTTTTCTACGAGTTTGTTAAATTCTACTTGTGTCATATTTAAGAGATTTTTTCGTATTTGCTTAGAGGAGTATTTTTACAATACTCTTGAAGTCGTGGATTTGAATCAAACACATCAAAAATATATTCTACATACTCTTTAGATACAATACCTTCTGCTATACCATTTGCTTGAAGAGTTGTAAACAGAACAAATGCTTCTCTTTGTTCAGCATCATCCATTTGATTGGTTTTTTTACCTAAGAAATACTCGTTTGCAAGTAAATCTAATACTTTTTTTTCATCTTTTTTCATTTCCTTCATTGTTAATAACCTTTATTTCTTATGGGGTAAATATACGAACAAGAGGTTAGGCAACCAACCATTTGTTGTAATCTTCTTCATCTGGAGTGAATCCAAATAACTGCTTACTAATGTAGAAAAAGTCACTATAACCTACTTCTTCATAACCTACCTCACTAATGTGAGCATCTAATTCGATGAACATTTCTTTTGTCATTGCCATTTTTCCTTCGTTGTTTTTATTTTTATTATACGTGAATATACGAAAGGAGGGTTGGGGAAAAAAACCCTCTCGTATTTGTTTTGTTATCCTAATTGTGTTAATACTGACTGAATACGATTAAATGTTGTCTCATCAATCAAATACCAAGACACACTACGTTTTGAATCAGCAAGAATAACACGGTAATCGTTTAACTCGTTATCACCCACAGCTAAACCAATTGGCATTTTGTTGATTAAAATATTAGGATTAACTACCTGTTTGATTACTGAAGGAGTATTGAATAATGTTGTTCCCTCTACTTTTTTGATATTTACCTTTAACTTTAACATAACTTTCATTTTTTGTCCCTCGTTGTTTTTATTTTTCATATATCCAAATATACAAACAATTCCTCAGGTAACCAAATAAGGACAGAGAGAGGGTTGGGAAATGTCACAAACCCAACCCTCACAGTAGAGGAACATATATAAAAAAAAACAAACAATGGCGCTATGGAAATAACCTCTACTGCCTACCTATACATATTTGGTTTTACACCTCCACCCACGTATATCTTACTTTTACTGAATGCTATTTTGGTTCTCGCCTCATTTGCTAACATTAAACTTATAACACAATCATCATAAAATCCACTTGGCGCATTGAATGTCATTGTACCATTAGGTGATATGCGGTAGGAATACGCGGATAGTTCTTGGTATAATTGTGGGAAGAATTGTTTTGACGGAAGCATCAATGAACCATTTTGAATGTCGTAAATCAACGTTCTAATACCCTCGGTTTTGTTGGTATTGTTAGTAGTCCAATCCCTTAGCTTTCTAACTTCCGAATTGAGCACTTCAAATACGGGTAACCCAGGTCCGTTAATTTCGCAGTAACCTCCTGTAATTTGATATCGTTTAAGTATTGTTGTAAAGCGTTTTGCGACCTCATTATAAGATGAACCATTGATTCGCTCAATATATGATACTCTACCTGATTCGTCAATAATGGTGCATACGCTATAATCGTGCTGCAGGCCGAGGTCAATTCCTGCAAAATATCTTCTCGACTGTGTTGGTTCGTCCCATCCATCTAATATACATACACTTTCTACCCCTGTGAATACATCATTACCTGATTCACTAAATTCAGCTAAGTATTCTTGCTTGAATATCTCAGGTGGTAGTGACTTACGTTGTTCATCTATAAATTGTTGGGAAATATGCGGGTTATCCGTGGATACACCACGAAACGAGATATAATCACTACCTGCGTCGTTTCCCTTTAGATATGTGTTATAAAACCAATTTTTTGACTTTGGAGTAGAAATGATAAGACATTTTTTACCTAACGCTGATAATGTTGGGAATATAGCTTCTTGCATTGCTATTTCCTTTATAAATGCTGCTTCGTCTACCACCATATGGCTGAAGCTAAAACCTCTAATTGAATCATAACGTTCAGCTGATAGGAATTGTAATGTGCTACCATTTACAAACTCCATTGTCAAATCCGCCTTATTACTATGTGTAATAATCTCGTGAGCGGCGTTACTTAGTTCTTGAAATACTTTTTTTGATTGATTATAAATTGGGGATATCCAAGCACCCTTTTGTTTAGGTGATTTTAGTAACCAATATAACATCAGGTTTTGAGCTAATAGTGATTTTCCAAACTGACGTCCTGTTGCCACGACTCCAAACTTATGATCACTATCAGCAAAACCATCAATAATTTTACGTTGCCCGAAATGGGGAGTAAATAGGGTTACTTTCATTTATAGTTTTCCTCGTAGAATTGCTTGTATTCACCTGTGAATGATAATAATTCATCATCTACAGCTTCATCCTCTAACCATTGGTAAGCCATCCATTCTGATAAACAATCATAGTCCTCTAATGATAGGAGATACTTATACCATTTTTTAGGGTCTTGACTATATGATGGGATTTTTCCATCGCGTAATAGTTTTACGTGGTAATCCCAATTTTCATAAATAATGATTTTACCCCAACTTTTATCACCTCCATTTTCAACGTAGGATTCGAGGTATTTGTCTAAATCATCCTGTAATAATAGGATTGCTTCCTCTCTATTTAGCTCAATTGTGTAATTTTCCATACTATATTATTTTGGATAAATGTATAAAAAATTGATTGGGGAATCACGTTTGCTCATCTCCGGGGTCATTGCCCCAATTCAGTTCAATATTACCTTGTATTTTTGCTTCTATTTTTTCAATATCGTTACCTGTATACTTTACGATTTGATCTACAGCACGTGAACGGATTTTCTCATTTTCACTACCTAATAAGCTAAATAGCTCGTCCATAGCTGGATCTAACATTTTATTTAGTTTAGCACGCCAGCCCTCCTCATATTTCTCCTTTGCACCAATCCAATATTGAATGTATTGTTGTTCAGATTTGTCATTATAGTTTTCGTGACAATATCTTACCCATTGTTTTTGTTGGATAGGGGGGTCTGCCTTGTATCTTAGTTCAAAGCATTTATTGATTCTTTCGTCTACTTCTGTATGTGTTAGCTTTTGTCCTGCCATAAGTGAATGTTTAGTGTACATCCATATATATTAGTCCTCCAAAATCTTTTTCATTTCATCGATTTTCCACTGTAGCATCTTGATTTTGTGTTTTGCCTCTCCTAATTGTGATGACAAGTCCCAAATAATTTGTTCGTGGTTTGTAGATGTTTTTTCCTTCTGTAATTCCTCGTGTGATGGAGGATTACCACCATCGTAGTGGTATGATGATTCGTCTTTTTTGAATACAATTCCCATATTATTGTTTTTTTAGTATAGTTAGTCCGTTGTTATTTGTTTTGCGAATATCGATTTTCCATTCTGGATGTTCATTCATAAATTCTTCAATTGCTCTCCATAATCCATCATGTCCAGCAGTTTCACCTCTTGTTTCAAATGTAGTTGTATCATGAAATCCTATATACGTAGATACTTTATCATGGTGTCTATCTAACTCAGCCTTACATTGTTCATATACGTGCCAAGTATCAATGAATAAGAAATCAGTTGGTTCGATTGTGATTTGTCTTGTATCACCAAGCTGGAATGTAAAATCAATATTTGCCTCGTCAGCATATTGTTTAGCTAACTTTAGATTATCACTACCACCCCATCTATCAGGATGTTGAATATCAATACTAACTAATGTAGTAGGTTTACCTGCTAAGAATGCGAATGTAGATACTACACTACGTACACCCATTTCAGTAACGTGTTTTACTTTTTCTGTATATTGTTTTAGTACAGGTAAATGTTCATTGATGTCACTTGCTTTACTACATAATGAACTAAAGTGTTGTTCTTGTGTCATTTTTTGTTTTTATTTAGATTAGGTTGTAGTTCCTGAATCCAATGTGTTTCGCGTTCAAATATCATCTCCTTATCACACGTTTCTAATACATCAAAGCTAAATGCTTCCCATCCTAACTCGTTTATCAATTTAGATAGGTTATGTTGTTTACCTCTACCTACGTTTCTCGCATGTTTATAGCGTCTATTACGCAGGTTAGATGAACAACCGACATACTTATCATCTGTCAAGAGACACTCGATTATATACACTCCAGCAACAGGAGGTATCTTTTTAGTTTTATGATTACCAGGGTATCTATCTGGGTTTTCTTTATAGTATCGTTTCATATAGTAATAATGTGCTACTGGATCTTTCTCAATATGCTCCTGTGCTCGTTTATAGCTACAATCCCTACAATACGATTTTAGAATACCATTTTGTTTATCGCTGTAATGGAAATCCTCTAATGGACGTTCCACACCACAATCTTTACATTCTTTACTTGTTGACATTTTTTTTATCTTTGTTATATTTACTTATATTTTCATCGTAAACATCATCCAATGGAAGATTATTATATAATCTATGTTCTATTTCCTCCTGTGAAAGTAATGAATGTTTACTTTTACTCCAAGTTTTAGTGTAAAAAAATCTATTTAGTACACCACTCTTTGACTTATAATTTGATTTTAATGTGCCTTTAGCCATTCGCTATTGTTTCTATTTCTGTTTTATATTGTTCAAATAACGATTTAGCTATTTGTGCTTGTGTTTTATACTGACAACCACACGTTGGATTACTACTATTAGTACCTCTCATTAAGTTGATTGCTTTAGTAAACATTGAAATTGTACTTTGGTTGATTATTCCTCCCATCTTAGGCTGGTAGGTATTCAATAACCATAATGCATCTGTTTTACTCAACTCTGCTAACATAATTTATCATCCATTTAATTCCTAACGCTAACATACTCGCTATAATAGCATCAATCAAATTCCATGTATATACTAATGTGATTATAAATGCCTGACATTTGGCGCATGTTAGAAATAATGATGCCTTTACTGCCCAAAACATTCTCCATTTGATACATAGTTGTATATACTTATCTACAATCCATTCTGTAATTATATTCAGTGGTGTATAATACCCTGTAGCAAATACACTAAATAGGGCTATCGATACTATTGTTTCAGTTATCATCATCGTTATCAAATGCTAATGTCCATAAAATATACTCATACGCGTAATTCTCGTCAATAAAACGTTTCATGCGTTCACATTCTGTATTATCCATTTTTTAGTTCTTCTAAGTAACTTCTTACCTCCCTACGGATGTTATTTTTTCTATTTTGTTCACGTCTGTAGCTATTCTGTGCTACGTTATCCATTTGTTCTTCTAACTCCTTTACTTTCCTCTGTAGTTCCTCTACTTCGATTTGGATTAGCCCACACGGTTTGGTGTTAGTAAATTGTTTTTTTCGCGTGAATAAACGTTTTATACGCGCTAACATAGCAGGTGCATAATGTGTCATAACTGACGAACCTAACGCCGTTATAACGAGTAAAAATAAATAATAAATCTCCTTCATATTCTCTGGGTTTTAGTTTAACATTCCTTACAATTCTCTCTAATAGTATCCATTGCCTTATTCAAGTCCCTAATTAGGTGGGTTTTACTGATATTATAATGTTTATACATTTCATCTAATGTCCAATTCTCCATCCAATACCTATTCATTAGTGTCTTTTGGTACCAATGTAAATTATCCATTTCACGCTGGAAACAATCCCACAAATCATCACCTGAGTATGGTTCGTATATTTGTTCTAATATACCCTTACCACTAAATGACTCATCACCATTATGAACGAAATTCTCTCGTGATTGGAACTTCTCCTTACGATGGGTGCGATAGAAAGGAGAGGTGGATGATTTGAGCTGGAGTGCACACCCTCGTAACACATACCATCTCAACTTATCATCATCAATCATTTGGGTTATTTTATCCTCATTCATGTTATAGAGGTCGAGGATGATATGGTGGAGGAGATCTGTAGCATATTCACTCATCATATCCTTAGCAATATTTCGTTTCACCTCACCCAGCATCCACCCATACCATTTATTCACATATTCATTTAATTTATTTTGTATCATAATCTTATCTTTTCATCCCCCCATATCTCAGGAAAATTCAAATATTAAAGTGTAAAACTGAGCATAATAGTGTTTGACCTGATCCAACCAACGTCCATCTTGCTTACGGTTTTGGAAGTGTTACACTCGTGTGCCTATTATCGATAATAACTATTATATAAAATTGTCAAAATCGATTTTTTGATATGACGTTTTTATAACGCCTATAATATAATAAATAAAAATAGGGGAATCACGTTTAAGTGTTCCCCTTTTAGAAAATATATAAAATATTAGTATTTGTATCTAATAATAAGGGTTCCAGAGCCACCTTTACCTCCTGTAGCACTAACAGTATCACTATTGGCGCCACCTCCTCCGCCTGCTCCTAAACCATTAGTTCCAGGTTGAGCAGCTGTAATAGCATCAGCGCCATTGCCTCCGCCTCCTGTACCACCAATACTTCTACCACCACCGCCACCTCCGGCATAGGTGATTCCATTTAACCAAGTATATCCATCACCTCCTTGTCCTTGACCATCGGTATTACCAGCTTCACCAGCACCACCTCCACCTCCACTATAAGGAGATGTTAAATTAGAACCATTACCTCCATTACTTCCTGTTGGTCCAGTAGCAGTACCTCCATTAGAAATGTTTGTAAAATCACTAAAACCACCACCTCCAGAACCTCCGTTATTTCCAGGAACACCATTTTGTGATGAACCAGCACCGCCCCCAAAAACTGTATATCCAAATGCTGTAGTATTATCTCCATTATAGGCTGGTGAACTACTAAATCCTCCATCACCTCCATCACCTACAGTAATAGGGTAAGTACCATCACTAATAGATTGGCTGGTTAATACTAATATACCTCCAGCACCTCCACCTCCAGCACGAGATTGAGCTGTTTGATTACTACCTTTACCACCACCACCACCTCCTGCTACGAGGAGAATATCAAACTGAAAGTTATTGGTTTTAGAGAATGTAACATCAGATGAGCCTGATGGAAATGTGTAATATAAATAGCCATCTGCTTCGGTTACAGATGCACTTGGAGATGAAACAATATCATACCCAAATACAAGTTTATTACCTACGTATGCTTTTCTTCCAACATACATTTCACCTATTTGATTTGTACCTACGTAAGTTGCCATGTATTTTTACTTTTTAGTTACGCGTGATTTATCGCGAGTCATCCACCAATCATATAATCTACTGAGATTTAGAAGTACGCCAGTAAATACGAGAAAAAACGTGATTACATTTGTCCAATCCATCAATACAGCACCTAACGCTGTGATGGTTGTAAAGTTTGCTAATGTGTCTTTTATTGGTTCCATATTAGTAGGTATTTCTTGATAATGATGTTTGTAATGTATTCACTAATGTTGTAAATGTTCCAGCGTCAGCGTCTGTCAAACCATCACCAATAGACATAAATGTGTATGTTGCTGTACAATATTCAGTTTGGTTTGTACCTCCGAATCCCTTAGCATTCAATACTAAATCACCATCAGCTGGGGAATACCATTGGTTAGTCTTTGTTGTATTGATAACCTTACTACCATTTCTCCAACCATTTTGTTGGTTAGTTCCATTAGAGTTTGCTATATAGAAACCTTGGTTTGATGGTGCTGTATATGGGGAATATGATGTTCCATCAAATAAAGCATAGAAGTCTGTATTACCATATCCAATAATCATTCCTGTTTCTTGAACAGCTAAGTTATATTGGGTGTCTGTAGAGGTATCTGTTTGATATAGCGAGAAGTGTGTATCACCTAAAGTCAAATCATTCCATGGGATAATGCCTGTTCTCGCATAGCCACCAGAACCCCCACTTATTCTAATATTACCACTACCAGCAGCATTAGAGTGTGTCCAAGCATTACCTGTAGTGGCAAATCCTAAGTTATATCCTGTTGTAGGGTTTTTACCATCTAATGCGTGTGATGCTTCTACACCACCCATAAACAACCAAAATCCCTTCATTTGGGTATATAACCCATTTGATTTCATATCAACATAGAATGTATTGATAGAATTTTTTTCTGCGATTGATAATGTGCCTCCTTGGTTAGCTACTTCTGTAAAGTAATTTTGGGCATCTATATCATACGTAGGAGAAGGTGCACTTGGCCCCATAAATCCAAATGGACTGAACATAGTTTACCAGATAACTGTTACACCTACTATAGTAGCCATTACGTTGATGATATAGTTATCATCTTCGCCCCACATTGATAGTAATGTTTCATCAACAACATCTTGTCCACTATACAATGTCTGTCCATCAGCTGATGTTAGAGTATATGAAAACGGCATTGATGTTTCAAATGGAACATACGAGGTTAGGAAACCAATAGTTGTAGCTGTTCCTGTTGTAAATCCAGTTCCTACAGTTACAGGCTGGATATTATATAAGTTATTTGTCATTTTATTTATATTTTAGCTAAAGTTTTTCAATCCTGTTGCTTGTAATGTTGTTCCGTCAAATGAAATAAATGTCATTACATCTACTTCTCCAGCACCTGTTGATACTGCGAATGCTGTTCCACCCTCAAACTCTACAGCTGCACTAAATGCGATTGTAGATGGAGTAGCGTTTTGTGTTATTTTCACATTGATTGTTTGTCCTGCCTGAATATTAGTAGGTGTCAATGTTGTTGAACCTCCAGCTGGCATTGTCAATGTAAAGAAGTTACCTAATGAACAATCCATTGTAGTTGTTCCTGCTGCATCAGCTAATGTATAAACACCTGCTGTTACTGAACCACTAATAGTTAGGTTTGGAACTACTACTTCATTGTCTTTACTTGTAGATAACGCACTACCTCCTATGATTACACTATTGTTGTGACTATCAATAGTAGATGCGTTAGATGCGATAATATACGCGTTATTACTACCTGAAATATAGTTTAGGGCACCACCAATAACACCTTGGAGTGAACCACTATCTGTTTGTGAACCACTCGAGTTTAGTATTGTATTCCAAGATGTAAATGCACCTCCTGATATTGTTGTAGCACCGATTTGGTTGTCATAACCACCAATAATAATAGGTGTTCCGTTAGCACCGCTGTTAGATGTCCCTGTGCCTGTTCTACCAATTCTATTACTTCGTCCACCAATAATACCTCCATATATTTCACGAGGATATCCGTTTGCAGCATCACCACCACCCCCACTAAAGTTTCGTATTGCATTTGATGAACCACCTAATATGAATGTGTTTTGAACTCCATTAGCCGAGATATTGTTGCTACCTCCACCTAATATAACAACACCAGCGTCATTACCACCATTGAATATATTAGAACTTCCAGCAAAAATGCCAGAATAGGTTCCTCCATTCATATTATTTCCATTACCAGCTAATACAACGTTATAGTTTCCACTGATTTGGTTACTTTGTCCACCACCAATAAAATGGTTATTACCACTACTAACAATGTTACTCGTACCACCACCAATAAAATTGAATCCACCACCTAATGTATTACCCTGTCCACCAGCAATAGCACCTTTAGCTGAACTATTGGTAGATGAACCAGCACCTATAATAGCACCTCCATAACCACCAGATAATACGTTGTTTTCACCTGCTACAATACCACCGAATCTATAGTTGTTGATTTGGTTATTATATCCAGCAGCAACAATAGAATCACGTGATTCAACTGTTCCTACGATATCGTTTTGTTGTCCACCAATAATAGCTGCGTTGTATGTGTTAGCATTTGTGTTTGTAATATCGTTGTTTTCACCACCAATAACAACACTTCTAACAGCATTAGATACTATTGAACTACCTGTACCTGCTAAAATAGCTGACATTTGGGAGTTTACAATGTTATTTTCACCACCTAAAACAACACTACTATTACCAAGTGTTTGGTTAGATTGTCCAGCAAATAATCCAGCGAATGTAGCACTAATAGTTCCACCATTAGAACCCATAATAACTGAACCATATGATGGAGAATTGATTGTGTTATTTTCTCCGTGAACAAATCCACCATTAGCTGAACCATTATTGTTTCCTGTACCAAAAATAGTATTGGTATTACCTGCTGGTTTGTTTAATGTGTTTCCGTGTCCAACTTCTAATCCTGCAAATTCATTGTATGAATCACTATTAACGTGGATATAACCACCTTTTAATGAAATATTAGCAGCTGTTGAACCAACATTAGTTACAGCGAGTGAACCACTGATTTCAGCTGAACCTGTATATGGGAATGGACTTACACCACCCTCTAAATATGATGCTGTAAGAGCGTATGAAGCTGATGTTGCTGTAGAGGCATTACCTAATAGTCCTGCTGATGCTGTAATAGCACCTAACAAATCAATACTACCTGTAGCAGTACTTCCTGCATCTAATACTTCTTGTAAAGGAATTGCTCCCACTACACTTGAACCTGAAATAACATATAATGTATTACTATCAGGGGTAGGTAAAGCACTATATTCTGCTTGTGTTAGGTATACAATATGATTGATTGCTTCACTTGCTGTTGGTGTAGTAAGGTTATCAATAACGTTACCACTAAATGAAGCACTATGTCTTAGGTATGAACCTGTTAAAATAATATCTACACCTGTTGCTACATTACTATTATCTAATACTTCTTGTAATGTAGATGCACCTGCGTTTTCTGCGTATGACGCTGTAATAGCAAATGATGCTGTATCACTTAATACTGCGTGCGATGCTGATGTAGCTAATAAGGCTGTTGTAGCGAACGATGCTGATGTAGCACTAAAAGCAAAATCACTAATATCTGCGTGTGAAGCTGATGTTGCTGTAAATGCGAAATCACTTATTTCACTATGTGATGATGAAACTGCGTATGAAGCACTAACCACACTTTCAACATAGGATGCTGTTGTAGCTAAATCGGCTACTAATGCGTGTGATGCTGATGTGGAAGTTTGGGCATATGAAGCTGTTAGAGCATATGATGCTGTGACTTCCAAACTTGGAATCAAACTACCACTACCATCTGTAAGTTGTGAACCACTAATCTGGACTAAACCTTCATAGCTATCTTTAATATTTAATGGACCTAAGTTTCTTCCCATTTTACTTTATATTAACGTTTGAACCCCAAGGAAATTGAGGATATCTTGAATCTGCAATACGTAAACCAGCTTCTACTGCTTGTTGATAATGTGCTGCTGAACGTGCGTTTCTACCAAATACAATTGGTGAACGGAATTGATTACCATAATCAGGCCACTGTTCATACAACTTGTTAGCTGAATTCAATTCAGGGAATAATGACATCTCCTGATTGATATATAATGCTAATTTTTGAGCGTAGAACTCCATTTTATTTTCAACGTTTTGACGCTTTACATCATACATTGTTCTATCTACGTTGATACTGTTTTCTCCACCAGTTGGGGTAAGTAAGCCGTTATTTCGTGGTCTCATATAGATTGCGTCTAATGCCTCGTAATAAGCGGCATATAGTAGAAAGTCCTGAATATAGGCATCTACCAAATGTTTATAATCACCTGTTAATGTGTCGGTGTCAATTTTTTCTAAGATAGCATCATAGAGTTTAGTTCCAATAATTCTCTGTAATGAAATATCTTGTGCTTCTCTAATAGCATTCTTAATCAACGCTGTATCTACAGAATCATTGATATCTGTAAATTGGCGTAATTTAGCTTCGCTAATGATAAATGTTGTTGTCATTATACTAAGGGTAATTCGGTTACAGGGTTATTTAGTCCTCCATTAGCTTCAATATCTGCTGTTTCGATATCAGCTTCTAATTCAGAGTCTTCACCTACTTCAGCGTCGATTGAGGTTACAACATCTGTTTCCTCTTCACCATCACTAAATAGTTTCAATTGTTGAATACCTAAGGTAATTTCTAATTCTGGGTATTTCATTTCGAGTAAGTCCTCGAATACTGCTAAGATATCTTGTTGGAATGGTCTAATAACTGTGTTTACTAATAGTAAGTAAGCATCAATTACTTCTTCTCTACCACCTAATTGTCCCTCAGTTTTGATACCTAAAATCATAGGACTTGTAATTCTATGAGCAGTAAGGATCTTTTGTGTTACCATATCATTGATGGTAATATAATAATCATCACTTCCATTTGAATTGATAGGAGTGATTACGGGTGCGTTTTCTGGACTATCAACGTCCATATACATTAGAGAACCTGCGTTATTCGTGCCAGAATACTGGAGTTGAAGCATTCGCTCTATCGCTTCACGTTCGTCCTCATTTGCGTTAGTAAACGTCGTTATAGCCAATGAAGGAGCAAGTCCATTTTGAATGTTGTTGATGTGGAAATTATCTACTTCCTGGTCTAAAGCAATTACTCTAAGAGCACCTACATAATCAGGTAATGGATAATACATCATACCTGGACGATATGGTTTGTAAACTAATATTTGTTTAGCTTCCTCGTTTGCTTTTCTTGAATTGTAAACAGGTAAATATGGTAAATTATCAATTGAAACATTACCATAATTGTTTCCATATCTGTAATTCGTAGCCCATTCATCACTGATATAATAACCAGGAATTTGACCACGATAATTTTTTTCTTTAGCACGTAACCACGAGAAATCAATGTGGTATACTTCTGCTATTTTTGTTCTGGATTTATTCCAAATAACTTCTAAACTAAATCCACCATATAGTTTGAAGTCAACAGCTACTTTCTTCAATAAGTCGTTCCACGATTCACCTGTTGAGTTAGCTACATCTAATACGAATTCAGGATCAGCTGTTAAACCTTCACCTACAATTCCGTCCACAATAGCGTTTACACAGGTATTGTGGATAGAACTATTATTATATAATTCAATTAGTTCCTGAGGAAATGAGTTATACTGACCGAACGAAACAAAATCCTTGTTTTTCTTTTCGGTAATATTAGTACGCTCATTGACGTCCTTAGTTATATTTGCGAATTTTAGTTTATCCATTGTATGTTATATAAGTTCCATTTTCATCTGGGGATACATATTGTTTGATGTTGGATTCATTTGAGCCTGAAACATATGCTCTATCTGAATATAATAAAACATCTGGTATTAAGTAACCTGCTGTGTCCCATACTTCATCATATGAATTCCAAGCTGTATTTACTTGATTCCAAATAGCATCTACAAATGCTCCTGTAAATACATCAATGTTATATTGTCCGCTTGGTGATGGTACTTGACTACCACTATTCTGGAAAATTAACCAATGTGTATATGCTGTAGGACTCGATACTGTAGTAACCTCAATTAAACCATTTGAATTATCATATGATTGAGAATACGACAATACTAACTCATCATAATAACCACTACCCGTATTGACTACATCAATATAAGCAGCATTAGTGTTGGTAGTTTGTGATTTATCGAACTGTAGCATTATTTACAATGTATTGAATATTAGGTTAGGGGTCACGCCGAAACGCAACCCCTTTCCCAATTTTTATTTTAGCTTACAGTGATACCATCCATTGCAGCTGATAAGCTACCAGAGATTTCACTTGCTGGGTTTGGTTCTTGACCTGTGAAAGTAAGATTATAGCCGTTCAAATCACCGAATGCTGTTCCAGTAGCACCTGTGCCACTTAGTAATTGCATACCTCTATCTTGACCTAACAACCAGTACTGACCTACGCCATCTACTGTTCCATTGTTAGTCTCAACGATAACTTTGAGATTTGGGTTTTGAGCTAATACCTTAATTTGGTTACGAGTTGAACTCTGTAATTTGAAGAATACCGCGTTTACTGTTTGTTCGTAGTAAACTGTTCCGTTTTCTGGTGCTGCTGTAATAGCTTCACTATAATCGGAAGTTTGACGGAATAATTCGAATTTGAAGAACTCACCTGAACCTGTAATTCCGCTAATTACACCTTCACTTGCTGTATTTACAGTGGTGATAGAACCAGATAAGATGTAAAGATTGGTGATTCCACCCACATTGTCACGACAACCGAGGGTAAATCCTGCTATAATATCACATGTTGACATAATATTCTGGTTTTTTTAGGTTAATAATTAGGCTACGTCGTTTGATACCCAGAACTCAGGGAACGCGATGTTAACACCGAGTTTAGTAGAGATTCTGTGCTTCAATTGATCACTGTTGATGTCGTACCAAAGTTGGAACTCGCTAAAGTCGCTCATAAGGTCAGTACCAGCAACGATTTGCTTGGCTGGGCCTAATACGATACGACCTGAACCCTGAAGACCTACTGTACCAACAATCTTAGCATTTTGGAATGGCATACCGATTTCGAGGATACCACCGCGGTTAGAGATTGATACTGGGTCAAACCAGAAGTTGTTTTGTGTACGGATGTTAGAGATCAATGAACGGAAACCAGAAACTGACATGAAGAAAGTCAAATCTTCTCTATCAGCAACATCTGAAGATAATGCAGCAAGCATAGTCTCGAGGTTAGCCAAAGTGTAGTCGCCTGTTCCAGCTGTAACAACACCTGCTGTAGAACCAGAGATGATTGTCTTCAAGCCATAAGCAGCAGCGCAACCAGCTTGGTCACCACTCCAGATAAACTGGTCATTTGCTTTTTGGAATTGGTTAACTAACAATTCAGAGTAAGTAGAGGCCATTCTGAAGGTCTCGTTGTAAGAACCTGGAGCTAATTCTGCAATACCGAGGTATGTGCGGTCCATATCCTTTAAGCACAATCCGTCGAATGAAGTACGAGGACATACTGTGATGTTTCTTTGAGTGTAGGTTAAAGAACCAGAAGGAGTGCTAACGCAAGTGCCACTTTGTAACACGAGGTCAACTTCCATCAAGTTAATTGGTTCTTGATACTTTACACCCTCTTTTACAGTGATATACTCCATAGTAGAGCCACCGTAAACTAATTTTGCCAACAAAGGTCCTGCAACCTCGTTGTTAAAATCGGCAAGTGCTGTTAAATCTAAAGCCATTTTATTTAATTTATTTTATTGATTATTTTTTCTTATTTTTCAAAGTTGCCATTGCAGCCTTGATTCTGTCTGCGTTAGCAGCAGTTTCTACGTTGAACATAGAGAATTTAGCCTTCGACATAGTTTCATTTGGAGTCAAAATAGTAGGCTCAGCTGCTGGACCATCCATCAACGACGCTACTTTATCCTCCAATAATTCCATTTTTGTCTTCATTGCGGCCATTTCTTCTTTGAGAGCGTCAGCAATCTCAGAAACGATTTCGGCAACTGATACTTCAGCTTCTGGGGCTGCTTCTTCAATTGCGTCAACTACTTCCTCAACTACTTCCTCTACGTCAGCCATTTTTTCTGCAGATAATTCCTTTTCACCATCAGCACCCATGATTTCTTTTACTACAGAATCTTCTGTAACAATCTTGGTACCATCTTCTAATTCGTGTGTTCCGTTAGGAGCATCCATTTCCTGCCCTTCAGCAGTTACAACAGTTACTTTATCTCCAACTTGCAATGAATCGCCTGGGAATTTAATAGTGAATGCACCATTAACGTCCTTAAGCTCACCGAATGTTTCTTCTGTGGTTACTTCAGTTTTCTCTACGAGATTAAAATGTGACTTTACAAGTTCTTTTAATTCACTTGATGTCATACTTTCGAAGTTTATTGGGTTAATATTTTCAATACTACTATAGTATCTCGTTCAATAAATATAGGTAAAAATCTCTCCTCGTTTCTATAAATAAAACGTGATTACTGAAGGGAGAGTTCGTAACTTCTCCCTAATAACGTCACTTAGTGATGTTAGAGAATGGAGATGAGAGTTGTTGGTAACAAATAGCTGCTGCTTGTTTCGCATCATATTCTCCTGATAAATCAGTGATACAACGTGAAATAAATTCGTCACGTGTTTCTAATGGTGTTTTTACTGGGATAGGCATATTATTTGTTTTTGTATATTTTAGCTAAATCAACTATCGCTTGAGAACCAATGTAAATAGATGATACAATCACCCAGTCACTTGATGTTAGATTACCAAATATAGCTAATGCTGTTCCTATTACGAATACGAGGAATTTTCTACTAATGTATTTTTGTGTTATGTTATCTAATATTCCCATATTATTTCTTCAGGTGTGAACCATCACATAATCCATTCTCATTCTCAGATTTACCACAAGCACATTGTCCATTTTTACGACATTGGGTTTTAGACATAGCATAGTTTTCAAAGAATCCTTCTACACTAAATCCCTTTACCTTACCAGATTTGACATAATCTGCCCATACTTTCTTGTTGTCAATCTTGTATATACCAAACCATTGTCCTTTGATAGGTGAAAATCCATATTTAGTTGCCTTATCAGTTGTTGGGTCTTCTACTAACCAAGATTCAACTAAGTAAGCATCGTCTACCATCTCAGCTGAATTATGTTCAATGTTTACTCTATCGATGATTTTATCTTTCATCATCTTGTATGATATTTTGCGGATAGTATCCTCAGTAAAGTAAACGAAATACTCATCACCATTATCATCTAATCTCTTGATTAGTTTATTTGGTGTCATAAGTGGACCTATTAGCATTTGTTTTTCATCTAATGCAGCGAATTCTAATTTATCTACTACTGAACCACTTACTTCATTTGTGTAATCTGGTAATGTAGATACTTCAAGTTCCATTTCCTCGTGTGATGAACAAGGCATCCATTTATCATCCATTTTATGGGCACCCTCGCATCCAATCAATTTAGCAGCTAATTCAGCATCCTCTTTAGTATTGTATAATCCAGCAAACATTTCTTGTTTAATGATTCCTTCAACTATTGTTTGGACTGGATCATCAACATATTCACCAAACTTCTCTCCTGCTTGTCTTAGTTTCTTTTCAGCCCAAGGTAATGCATCAGGTCCTCCCCATAGTAAATAGGAAATATAACCACACGCATCATAGTCCTTACGTTCGATAGCTAAATCATAATTACCTTTTTGACGAATAAGGAATGCACGCATTCTACGGATAGTATCTAATGATACATTTTCACGATTAGCAAGTTGCTGGGCACGTTGTTTACCAACTAATGTTCCACATTTATTGCCTAACTCTTCATTACGTTTAATTCCCATCTTAGCTGCCTCAACAGCACCTTCAGGATAGTCATTATATGTTTCGGCAAAATCTTGTTTACCAAAATACATAAAATCCTCTTCAATTGCGGGTTGTTCGACTAATGCTACAGCATCAACTCCTGCTAAGATTGAGTTTTCGTCAATGTCTAATTTTACAATTTTCATAATAATAAATATATTGTTTTATCCTCCTAATCTTCTACGTCTACCAATTTGGCCGTATGCTTGGAGACCTAACGTTACATCGCTTGCTAACACGTAAGCTCGCATAGGTTGCTCTGGTGCTACAATTCTTGGAGTTACACTTTGTGGTGCTAAGAAACCACCTGTTCCAAATTGTGGGTTTAATCCTCTTTGAGAAACAGGGGTTGATGCTACTGGATTAACTGGAGTATTAGTATCATTAAATGATGATGATTGAATATCTTGAATAGCTTTTTGTCCTGCTAATAATGCTGCTGATGCACCCGCAATAGCTAATACTTGTCCTACATAAGGAACACCAATCAATCCTTTATACGCCTCGAATGCTGCTTGAATACTTGTAATTCGTGTTTCAGCAATTCTATATTTTTTACCTTTTTCAAATCCTTCTTCATTGGATTCGTCAATATTTTCACTTAATGTTCTGGATAGGTTAGCTGCTATTTGTAATGTATTTGAAGTAGCTTCTCCTAAGTTACTTTCAAAGAAGTTTATTTGTTTAGTGATAGCATCATTAAAGTAATCTACCAACTCTGCTGATTTGAATTTAATACCATCAAGTCCCTTACTAACTTTCTTTTCAAGTTCAGTTACATAAGGTAATTGTTTTAGAATGATATTAGTTCTCTCTTCAGCAACTTTATTACCATTCATAGAGAACATTATTTCCTCACTTAGTTCCTGATTACGTTTCTTAGTAGCAGCAGCTATGTTTATTAAAGCACGTTGGTAGCTTTCTAATGCACTTGTTTGTTGATTAGTTAGTGTAGCATTTGAACTTGCTGCTGAATTACCTGCTAATAATTCATCTACATAAACTTCGAGTGAATTTGTAGCTATACCAATTTGATTATTTAAGGATTGATATTCATCAGCTAATAATTTAGTTTGACCTACTTGGTCTTGACGTAATAAAGCTAATCGTGCTTCATTTTCACCAATTTGAAATCCTTGTTTAGCAAATTCATCTTGAACTTCTTGGATAAGTTCTAATTGACGTGCATATGCTTCTGTAATTTTTTGTTCGATTGCTTTTGCCTTAGCACGACGTTCTATAGCAGCAATTTCTCTACCAACTGCTAATGTAATTTTATCAATAGCATCTGCTTGTCTTAAATCTAAACCAACAAGTTCTGGGACTAATTTTTGTAGTTCTTTTAATGCTTTGACTCTATCCTTTTGTTTTTGGTTATTATCAGTTACTACTTTAGTCAATAACTTTATTCTTGTTGTTTGTGAAGCAAGTGAATCAATTTGTTGTTTATTTAATCTAACATTTTCTACTAATAGGTGATTATAATTCTCTAATTCCTCATATGCTTTTTTACTTGATCCAATCCAATTTACAAGGGCAGCAACAGCAGCTCCAATAGCAACAGCAATACCAACCCATCCTAATAGTGATATTTTTCGTGCTGCATCTAAAGCCTTATTAAGAGCTAATTCTAAACGTTGCATTATAGTTAGCTTTTCCCTGGCAACGGTTTCAGCTTCAATAGCAGCATTAGTAGATACCCTTACTAATCTGCCTTCAACCATTTTAGTTGTTTCTAAATCATAACCTAATATTGATGCTGCCCTCGCTTCTGTAACCTGATTTTGAATGGCATATTCTCTAATTTTAGAATCTATATCAGCATAAGTTGCTAATGTATTTTCAACTGTAGCTACTGTGTTTTCACCTTTAGCTACTGTAGCATTTCGTGTAGCACTTGCTTCAGTATTGATAGAAGTAGTAGCTGTAGAGTTAGCACCTGTAAGGATACCTGCTGTAGCAGCATTTGATTCAATAGCGGCTGTATTAGTATTTTCTACTACTGTAGATTCTCTTGTAATTTCAGTATATGCTTGTCTTGCCTCGGTAAGTGATTTATAACCATCAAATATTCTCTTGGCACCATCAGCAAACGAAATAGCACCTAATGCTAATGCTTCGAATTTTTCAGCATCTTCTTCTGATGCTATACCTAATGCTACTATACCACCTGCTAATACTTCAATACTACCACCAACCAAATTGATAGCACCATCTAATGTTTTGATTCGTGCTTCTTGGCTTTTAAGGCTAAGTTCAACATTAGAAGCCGAAGTAGCTGTTTTATTAAGCTCTGTTTGGGTTTTGGATAGTTCCTTATTTAGGTTTTCTGTTGACTTATCTGCTGTATTTAACGCACCACTAAACTGGTTTACCTCTTGGGTAGCCTGTTGAGCGTTTAAGTCAATTTGTGCTTGTATCGTTTGCATTTTCTATATTATCCTCTTGATTGTAAAATATACCATTGACTATTATATGCCATCAATGTATAGGCATCGTATGGGTCTCTAAACGTAATGTAGTTAGCACCTTCAATAGTTGTTGGGTTTATCAAACTACCTGTATCGTTATTTGCTACCTGAATATGAATATCTTTAGACGCACCTATAACCAGGTTACCTAAATCCTTAAATCTAATAGCCCTACCCTCTTGATTTTGATAATTATTTGAACCTGAAATAGATGGTAGATAAATAATACCAGCACCTGGACCTGTTCCTGCGTCTGAAAAGTTTACTACAAATGTGTAGTCATTAAAATACGCTGGTGATTGTAAATCAATACTACCTGTTTGTGATATGTTTAATAGTTTTGGTGTATAAAAATACGCCCCATCTAAATACAAATCGTCTGTAATAACACTACCATTTCTAAAGTTTGAACCATTTTGGTTTCGTCCAGATTGGGGACTATTTAATATTGTATGTCCTGAACCACTAACCCAAGTTTGATTTTGATTGTTAATGATTGTAGTAGTTTGGTTGTTATCACTAATACTATTTAATCCACCTATAGTAACGTTTCTTGACGTGGGACTATTGATGATATCATTTGCAGCACCGCCTACCATTACCGCTAACGAGGAAGCGCTTATACCCAATTCAAATCCACCAACTATCGTAGAATCACTTGTAAATCCACCTACGTAGTTATTTGCGCCACCTAAGAATTGAACGTTTTTAGATGTATTTGTAGCTGAATGGTTTCTACCTAATGCTACAGAGTTATTTGAACCAGCTTCAATATTGTTATTTTCACCTAATACTAATACGTTTTGTGTTTGGTTACCAATTGTATTATTGGAACCTGCCATCATTACGTTGTTAGTATTTGCGTCAACATTATTAGCACCAAATACTGTGCTATTAGATGGACCTTCAATTACAGCAGGACCTTGCCAAGATACAGATGCTGAATTATTAGTATCAGCGAATACTGTAAATCCATCTGCATTAGCTGCTGAACCAACATAGGCATAATCACTAACAATATTTCCTGTAGCTGTGTTTATATAAGTCACTCTACCAGATGCATCAATACCTCCTACAGAAATATCAACTGGCTCACTACCAACTGGTTGGATTCGTCTACGTGGATATTTTAGTTCTAATGGGAATTGTTTGATTAACTCTACCTCAATAGAATCAGGATATGATAGGTTAGCACCATTTATCTTGTTGATTCTATAATAATGACCATCAATAAAATACTTATTGTTTAGTTGTATATTTTTAATTTCGTATGGTTCTAATAATACATTACAAGTCAATTTACGAGCATCAACGTCATAAAGTGAATTGATATAAGTAGCCCAATATGTGTGGTAAGCATCTAATGTTGTTCTACCATTTTGAATTGGTTGGAAATATTGATACCAACCTGGATTATCTAAATTACCAAAGTGTAGATCACGTGAACCTGAAATACTACCACTAAAATCAGTAGGTAAGTATTCAAATGGGGTCATTTGCACCCATTCACTTTCTCTATGTGTTACACCAAATTCATCTTGCATCCAGAATGTGCCTGGATATGTTCCATTTGAAGATGATGTAGGACAAATAGCAACCATTGATGCTACATAAGCGTTTGTTCCACCTGTTCTATTTACATCGCTACCTGCGATAGCACATACATCTTCTGTTTGTAATGGGTCTACAAAAACTGATTGTGAAACATTATTACAATCAACGTATGAACCTGTAAATCCTATAAAAGCATCTTCGTTAACAACTGACCATAAGTAACATCCAACTCCCCCAGCATCAAATCCTTGTGCTGAACCCATTGTTTTCAAACCATTTTTGTATAATAATCTTGGTTTGAATTTGAATGGACGAATTTGTCCTGTTTCATCTCTTCTACCTAATGTAGGGATAATTACTTCATCTCCACCAGGAATATTTTTAACAGGAGTGGCTGCAAAGAAATGTCCGACTTCCTTTTCACCTTCTGATAAGTCACTATCTAATTGTTTATATTCGTATGTTCCAAATACATCACCAAAGTTTAATACTGTGTATTTGTTATTGGCTGCCTCATCATCCTCATCTCTAAATGTAATGTATTTAGGTTGTTCGGATGCTGGGTGAACAATTTGGAATCGTTCTGTTCTATCTACTTTATCTGTCCAATCAATCTCATCACCAGCATTTATCCAATCTTGGTATGGT
>Ga0208644_1000727_pt1 | contig 29292 bp, 46 predicted proteins | sample VirMetDEL_Nov_18_FD_184517 | JGI IMG/M metagenome (GOLD analysis project Ga0208644, IMG submission 184517) | Aqueous microbial communities from the Delaware River and Bay under freshwater to marine salinity gradient to study organic matter... | ecosystem: Environmental > Aquatic > Marine >...
CTGCCACCTTTGCCAGATTCTCCCAGCACTCGCAATTATGCCATGTTGTGCTTTTGCCCTTTTCGCCAGTTTGTTTGTTAGTCCATCCTTTTGTAGTGGCTACGCTAAACTTAGCAACTATACCGCCATTTGGCAATGTTCTGCACTCTGGGTCTTTCCCTAAGTTGCCTATTATCTCTATTCGATTTAACATATTCAATTTATTTTTTTCATATCTTTTTATAATTAGAGGTGTGCATCATTGTTCGGGGCAATGATGCACATACCTCAATCCAACCCCAATAATTCGTATTCGTGATTATCCCAATCATCCTCTGGAGAATATTCTCGTGGGTTTTTCTCCGTTGTCCAATATCTATCCTCTTTCGCATTTGGTGCGTTTTTAGGTCTAGCCCCTGTGGAATAACAAACCTGATTATAGTCCGAAGTAATTACCGCGCCTCTTTTACTTTCGTAAACTACATTGATGGCTGTTCTTGGCTCACCATCCCACAAATGAAACACTCTTGAATCTTGTGGGAGATTTTTTAATATTTCCATTAACTCTTTAACTGTCATATTTGCCCATTATCGTCAATACTGCCAAAAGTCCACCAAAGAAAGCTACAAAAAACCGTGTACCTTCACCCCATCTATCAATATTTAAAGTTACCGAATAGAATGCCCCTAATAAATATACAACTATAAACACTAATAGCCCCAACAGTACTGATTTTATTTTATTTTGTTCTTTCATACTGATTCTATTGATTCTATAACTTCAACCCAGTATGACACTTCTGTAAAAAGAGGTGTTAAATCACAACCCATTATACTTTTTGATTTTCTATATGCGGTTAACATCTTTTCCATTGCAACATCTATTGCTGCTTCTTTACCGTACTTGTCAACTAGACGTTTAGCTTCCAAACTTGATTGTATTGCTGCCATTAGTATTGATTTAAAGCGAATAGGGGAGTGTGTGCAAACTCCGATAGAATTTCTCCCCTTTCGCTAATTTCGTACAATATGTGATTAAGAGTTTGCACCTTTCAAATATACAAAAATAGTATTAATTGCTACTAAAATTCAATATTATCTTCTGGCAATGGTTTTATGTCATTCCAATTTACATCAGAACTAGAAGTATAAGCACCTTTTGATAAGTCAACATACTCCTTTACCACACCTATCTCACCGTTCCGATTCTTGCGAATAATCAACTCGCTCAACTTCTTGTAATCGTCTGGGTTAATTTCCTTATAGTCTGGATCGTCAAAACTTTCATTGTAATAGAATGAAGGTCGGTATATCATCATCAACATATCGGCATCTTGCTCTATTGCACCTGAGTCCCTTAAATCGCTTGACAATGGTCTTTTATCACCTCTAGCTTCCACACCTCTATTTAACTGGCTCAATACTAAAACTGAGCAATCAAACTCTTTAACCAATCCTTGACACCTTGCACTTATCTCCGTTACTTCATCTGTTTTATTCCTTCCAGTTCTGTATTCGCTTGCTATCAATCCCAAGTAGTCAATAAATATCATGTCCACCCCTTTAAACTTCCGTTCATGTTCTTTTATACCTGCCGTTATCGTGTCCATACTCATTCTTGGTCGGTCATCTATTGTTATCTTCCAATCACCAATAACACTCGCAGCACCTTGAACTTTAACCATGTCAATATTTTTGGCTTCCCTGGTCCTCATGTGGTTTGAGTTTATTGAAGTCATGCGGCTTAATAGTCTAACGGTTAATTGTTCTACCGACATTTCAAGTGATGCAACATAAATTGATTTGCCACTACTTGCAGCGTGATACAAAAAGTCTAGCATCCGTGCAGTTTTACCCATACTTGGTCTACCAGCAATTATGTAGTAACCCTTTTGCCAACCGCCCATCATTTCATCTAGTCGTTCAGATCCCGTTGGTATTCCACTCAGCCCTTCCAGCTTACTAGCCGCTTCAATAGCTTTTAACGTGTCGCTCAGTTGAGTGTTTATGTCGTCAGCTTTCTTAAATCGTATAATTCGCTCATGTGCTTTGATTTGCCGCTTAGCTTCTTTTTCTCGCCATTCTTCTGTCTTTAAAACTTCTGGATTCTCCGCAGCTTCACGGCTTGCATCGACTTGCTCCATGTGGTTTATGTTGTCTATTAATATCTGGCAATAGTATTCAACGTTTACGGTAGATGCTACACCTTTACAACATTCTGCCATGTGTTTAGTGGTGTCTTTATCCATTCCTACTTTTTCGCATACGGTTAAAAAGTCTATTGGCTGGCTCTTTAAGTACATTTCATCCATTGCGGACCAAATACCCTCGTTTCGGTAATCTTGAAACTCATTAGCTTTTACCAAGTGTCTAACCTGAGTGAATACACCACGTTCTAACAAACATGATCCAATAATGCTATTTTCTATTCGGTAGATTTCCATTATAGTTCTTTGAGTTTAGGTGGAATCCAAACGTTTTCCTGATACCTTGGTTTATCTTCTTTAAGATAGGGTATAGTGTTCGTTAGTTTGATTTTCCAATTCTTTATTGGTTTATCATTTCCATCCCTCCAGTTATTTTCAACCCAAGCTTGGTATTTAAGTTCTACTGATTCCTTATCTAGATTACTTTTTTTACTAAAAGCAAATTGCAAAAATTCATTTCGGGTTGGTATATTATTTTCATTCTTTTCATTCTTTTCATTGTTGTTAGTGGTCGCTTGTTGGTCGCTTGTTGGTCGCTTCTTGGTCTTTTTGTTGGTCGCTTTCTGATACTTGTCGTAGTTAACCACAGTAATAACGCTACCTTTGCGAGTTGCTACGTTGGTCAGTTCGTTGGTCGAAATTAGCTTATTTAGTGAAGTCCGCACCTCCCTAACTGTTAGCCCAGTTTCCCTACTTAGTAAATCCCTACTAGTTAAAAAAGTACCTCGCTTTACTAATTTGCCTTTATATTTTTGATCTGAATGATTAGCTTTTAACAGGCAATGAATAAATAGCCTGCAAACCTTCAAATCGTCATACCACTCCCATTCGAGTAATTGTCTATGTATTAATATAAACCCATTATTGAGTTTCATAATAGTGTCTCGTTAAAGGGCGTATACGGAGGCTGAGACACCAGTTGTCTGATTCGACAAATAGAACCTCCGCAGCCCTATATTTTTAAAAAATGTATTCAATTTATACTGATGTCTCGATTACAAATATACCACTACAATCTAGCGTTATTTAGTTGCTAGCGAAAAGGTTAATTTAAATACCCCAACTCCTTACGCTTTGCCTTCGTCTTAACTGTCTGTCTTTCATTCCAGGTTCTACCTCTTAACTCTGGGTTGTCTTGCTGAGCCTTGCGCCATTGTCGGTTTGCACTCTCTAACGTCTTGAAGTGTTTCACTATCAATAGCCTATCTTCTTTGCTTAGATATGGTACTTGATAGAATAGTACACCCCTTAAAAACTTAGCAAAGTCATCCCTCGTTTCTGGGTGCTTTGTTAGTAGTAATTGTGTTGTCTCTTTTATTGTCATTGTTAAATAATTATTGATTCTAATATTTCTCTACATAGTTCTGCTGGTACTTTGGATCGTTCGTAGTTATTCTTTAAACCTTGTGTCCCTGTTTTACTACCTCTAGGTGCTGGCTCATGGTGACAATTATCATTGCCATTATAGCACATCGGTCTGGGCTGCCAACCGTTTACATTAAACATTGACCTAATATTATTGGACCAAATATCTGTCGGCTTCATTCTTGTATCTCCGTATGAACAGTAGGTTACTGTTGTTCTTGGCATATCTTTCATAAACCACATTTTTCGCATCATACCTCTTGGGTTTTCGATAAAATAAATGCAGCCCCATTTGATATACAACTTGTTTAGCATTTCATTCATTCGATCACATTTGGCGGCAAATTCTGTTTTGGCACTTCCATCATGGTTTCTGTGGTGTGATACCGCTGCGATTGAATATGTCGTACATGGTCTACCATCTATAACTACATCTGGGAGCCACGGCAACATACTTTCTTCTAGTTGCTCAATATCTAAAACCAAGTCAATACCTTCAAAAGGTTTCCAGTCTACACTAAAAACTTCGTGACCTAATGACTCCGCTACTTTACCCCATGATTGACTGCCAGCAAATAGTTCAAGTATCTTCATTTCATTAATTTTAACCTATGTTTGAATTCATCACGGATTTCAACTAATTCATCCCGTGACCATTTCCTTTGCCGTGTCTGGTCCGCTTCTTTTTCGAGTAGTTCCACCTTTTCAAGCCCTATTCGCTCAATCAATCCTTTGCGATATTCAACCTCTGCACCGTGCAAATATCTATTGCAATAACTGCATTGCTTGTGTACGTTCCATTCATGGAATATTAACCCTCGATATATTTCTGCTTTTCTGTAATGTCCTCCATCCCATTGCTCTGCCGTTAACTTACCGCATGAAATACATGGCAAATGCTCGTCTCTTTTTCTAACCCACTTTTGAAAAGCTGCTTTTGCTTCCGCCATTAACTTGGAGTACTTCACAACATTGTCACGCACTTTCTGTTTTTTAGCCTTTTCTTTGCGTTTGGCGTACTTTATGGCGCATCTATACGAACACACCACCGCAGTACTTTTAAACGGCTTAAACGGCTTAGAACAAACTTTGCAGCTTTTCTCTTTGGGTTTCATTTAAAATAGAGTTAATTGCTTAACATAATTTGGTCTCTGTTCAATCTCCATTTTTTTCAATATGCCATAATATTGACTATAAGGCAAACTGTAACCAAGTGAAGATAAATGCAAGTCATTATTTAAAATAGCCATTGCTATTCTTTTATAGCTTGGGACTTTGTCTTTTATTTCAATTGGAGACTCATCTGGCAGTCCATCGTGGTAACATCTTGCCTCCCAAGTTTCGATATATTTTTTAACTTTCTCATGTACCATATTTCCCATTCTTTAATTGTTTTTTCAGCTACTAAATCCGCTAATTGTTGCTGCTTTGGTGTTAAATGCTTCCAAGCCATTCTAACAATGTACTCAGGTATGCCAAGTTTGAATGAAACCGCACAATGACCTAAATAAGCTCTCCTATTTATACTTTTATTAGTCAAGAAATTTAGCATTGAATTTTCCCAAGCAAAAACTACTTCACGCATTGCAAAACCATATGATACATGGTCAGAAGTAAAGCCAATAGCTATTTGTAACATTTTTTGCTCGCTAATCGCATCCACCTTTGACCACATACCATTCTTATAGCACTCCCATTTAGTGTATGGTGTATAAACTTGATTCATTAAACCAATTCAGCTTCCCAACTATCTGAAAAATCTTTGTTTGCAAACAGAGATGCCAAACCAGTTATTTGTTTCATTCTCAATAGTTCATCAGCACTCATACCTATGTGTTGACATATCCATCGATCACCTTTTCCCATTTCGACCAATTCTGAAACTATCGTACTCATTAATTCAATATTGTGAGAACCTCTAGCCCTATTGTGTCGAATGGTGGAAGCCATCCTATCTGACATATCCTTATCTAAAACTACACACGGCAACATTCCTTGCTCTCGTTCGTATATTCGTTTGGAATTTTTGCATGTCAAATATCTATGGAAACCATCTACGACAACATACATATCATTTTCCTTGTCATAAACAGTAACTACTGGCTGAGTATATCCATCCTCCCAAATTGATGTTTCAAGTAGTTCCATTTCTGGTGGCGCTACACTATTTGGATTATAATCATTTGCCGTTACTTTCTCAATTGGTACGGCAATAACATTGTAAACTGGTGATTTGTAATTTGATTCCATTGTTATATTGTTTTTAATTCATAATTGCCATTTTCATCATGTGATTCATCCCCAACTATTGGTGGATTGAAAACACTTATTAAAACAGTCTTTTCTAACGCTTCAAAAATATGATTGTCATTGCAATCCAAAATATAAGTAGTGTCTGGCTCAATAATAAAATTTTCGCCAGTATCTAAATTGTATAGTATTGCAGATCCTGATACGCAATAGCATGACTCCAAATGGCTTTTGTAATGCCAATGCCAGCTACCCTTGTCAACTACTGTTTTGTGTAGTGAAAAACCTAAGCCATCTTTAGCTAACACAAAACGATAACTTTGCCCACCAGTAAATGGTACTTGTCTGTCTGTGCCTTCGATTTGTTTAATTGTTCTTACTTTCATTGTTATATGTTTTTGTATTTTTTCATTATTTCCCTTTGTCTTTTAGCTTGCTCGTGTGTTGGTGCTAAGCCCAAATATTTACATGTATGGTCGTTTTTCAATATTGTTATCGCAAATCTTTTCCAACTTGTAACTTCTGAATTGTGAACTTTCAACATGTCTAGGTGGTCTGGTGGCAACATTCTAACACAATCCTTGTCTTTGTTGCCGTGCCTTGTTTTGCCTCCTAACTTGAAAAATATACCATTATCCCTTAAGTCGTCAATTACTTGTTTAGGTAAGCCACGCCCCACTCTCCACCAGTATTTTATGGATTGAATGAAGCGCATCTTAAAATTTTCGCCTACCTCCTTTGGCAATGTGTCCAGTAAAAACTTAGTGAAGCTTTTCCATGTGTGACCTTCTGGCAACTTGAAACTTTTGTATGTAAGTTGTTTGCCGTATGTAGCTATGAAGTTAGCCCCCTGCACTCTGGCGCACAATCTAGACCATATTGGGGCATCTATAATTCTATACATGTTTAGGCTAGATTTACTCTCACTCATAAATGGACTTGCTACACGCATTTGACCTACCGACATGCCAGCCTTCCAAAAAACATCATAAAGTTTATTGTAATCCCATTCAAATTTTCCATTAGCGGTCCAGATATCGTCAGTCTTCCAATCATAAATTGGGTAACAATTATAAACATAGTCAGTATTTTTCTTAGTCCAATTATGACCCCCATGTGTTTTCTTTCGACTATTCATAATGGCTCTAAACCGATTCAAACTTTCATCTGTACGAATTCCAATCAAACACGCACATTCCTGACCATCAGCATACCAGTCACCAAATTTATCCCAAAACTCATCATAACTCATATTCTCCTTAAAAAATGTCATTCCATGTTTTTCAATGTGATTTGACATGTTTACAACATATTCGTCATTTGGCATCGGTGCAATCCATCTATTTTCATCATCAACCCCCCAGCATTGCCATTCGGTAGCAAAACTACTAACTGTGCATGGAAGCGTAATTGGTAAGCAACACCAGTAAACGTCAAATATATCCAAGTTTGATCTGACTGCTCTATGCATGTATTCACTAGATAGTGTATAGTTTGCTTCATTGTCTAATATCATAATACCAACACGCTTTTTAATCGAATTATCTCGAATATATTTTGCAACCATGTTAAGCATCACCCCACTATCCTTACCACCAGAAAACGAAACATAAATTTTTTCAAAGTTGTTAAAAATGTACTCTAATCTACCCCATGTAGCATCAAATACATTGACATCATTTTTGTATACTCTTTTTACTTCTTTCATTGTTGTTTTATTTACTTATCCCAAACGTTCGATACATCGCATCATTCATCTTGTGCGTTCTCTTTTCAAATGGTAGGCTGGTTCTATCTGCCCATTTACGGTAGGAATTGATTGCCGTTGAGTGATCTCTGCTCCCCAAGTGCCAACCAATAACAGACCACTTTGCATCTAACAATTCACGCATAAAATAAGTAGCCATGTGTCGTATCTCTACCAGTTTCCCTTGTCTACTTCTACCTTTGACATCTTCTGGAAGGTATTGGGTATCATTAAACTTGTTGCAAATTGAGCAAGCCACCTCAAGAATACTATCCTTTGTGATTTGCATTACTTCATCATCTTGCTGAATCTGTAATTGAGATATAACGTCCTCCTCTGGAAGTCCAGCGTAAACATACGGACTGACAAAATGCTGCTTCTTTCTAATTTGTATTCTCACTTTACTTTAACTTTTGAATTTCCAAATATAACATGAATCGCTTTCTGAACTGGTACCAGTTACTATTTGCCCATTCGGCATGGATTTCTAAGAACCTATCAAATCCTTGACTAGATAGTTCGTAAAGTTTTGTCCTTTTCATTGTCTTAAATTCTATTCATTGAGTTAATCATACTTGCCATTGAGTCTAAAACTTTATCTATTCCATCCAATACTATTTTAGCCCCACGAGAATTGCCATCATGTTGTGCCTCTATTATACGCATTTCTTCAGCTTCCTTTATTGCCGTTGATTCACGGTGCTGAGTAGTTCCTTCCGTTTCCAACTTTGTCGTTGCTTCAAATACTTTTCGCTGCTGGTATATTGTCTTAAATCTTTGCTCTTCTTGCATACAGTAATTTGATATTTTCCATCTTGTTATCGCTAGTTCTTTTCTCATTAATAGTAAGTCTTGAATGTCATGCTTGGATGGGTCAAAGTTCTCGTATTGCTCAATGATTGATTTTGATTTTTGGCTTGGTGTCATCACTTTTCCCGTGCTAGTCTGTCTGCTACTGCTTCATTTACTTCCTTTGCACCCATGCGCATTGGCTCACGTTGGTTTTCTTTCAACTCCTTAATGGCATTCTTTAAGCCATCATATCCTTGTGAAGCGATTCTACCTCTCGCTTGCTCAATTACTTCTCTATCATTCCAAATGGAAGTTTCTAGCAAGTTGTAAGCCACTTGTCTTAGCTTCTCCAAATCTTCTCGTACTATTTCCCCATCGTCATCTAGTGCCTGGAGTGCTAATAATGACTGCAATGTGTAACGTCGGTAGTAGGTTATTGCTGACCCAAGTTTTTGTGGGTCAGATATTTGCGGCAATTCAATCTCGCTACCTAAATCATCACCCGTTTCTGGATCAATCAAGAAAGTAACCACCTTGCCAGCTTGTATAGGCTGAGCCAATATCAAACCATGTTCTTGTAGAATAGGCTCAACTTGCTCAAGTAGGCTATTTATGTCGAAGTACTTTGACTTTAAAAAAGGGTTTGTTTCGGTCTTTCTAATCGGGTTTAAAACCGCTTTGACCTTTGCTAATTTTGGATATACTGAATTCATTATGCAAGTTTTTTAATTAATTTGTTGAACTTCTGGAATGCTGCTTTGCCCTGCTTTGCAGCTTCTTTTTTGTTTCGGATGTACTGGCCATCTTCAACGGTGCAATTATTCTTTAGGTAATGGTTGACCATTTCAGCAGCCACGACATCCATTGCCAGTCCTTTGCTAATTGCATCACACAATACAAAGCCATAAGCCATTGCATCTAATACTGGTACACTTTGTGGAGTGTCGTGGGTATATTCGCCCATCTCGTTGTAGTGTTGTCTGTAGTGGCAATTTAAATCATACTGCTCTACGATGTCCGAATAGTCCTGAGTTTCAAAAGTTACCCAGTAAATCCATTCGTCGAGTCTTAGAACTGCATCACATTCTTTTGTGTTCAGTTCCAGTTGAATCACTTCTATTTTGAGTGATTGTTTTTTGAGTTTTTGTAGTTCTTTCATTGTTTTTTTTCGTTGTATATTTTTCTATTAATTGACTTTTTTATACTGTTTAACCAGTTGACACCGCTTGGGTGCATTATCTTAAAAACGTATTCACTACGCACATCGTAACGTTTGCAAGCATTCATTATAAACTCATAAAGTGAGTTAGCGTGTCGCTCGTTTGTTTTAGCCTTTTCTTCACGCCTTTTACTTGCATTATTTTTGTAAACCTTTTGGATTACGTCATACTCCATCATGGATATTTTAGTAAGCCTTTGACGTTCTGACATTATCTCGTGACAACAGTTGTGTATTCTTGTACTAATATCTTCCATTATTCCCACTTTAATCGTTCAACCATCATTTCAAACTTTTCTAGCGTAGGGAAGTCTTTGATGCGCCCATTCCACCAGTTGTAGAATCGTGTCTGTATTCGCTTGCGTTCGCCATCACTTAGCTTGTGATAGTTGCAGTAAAATACAAAAGGGTTAACCCCCATTGCAGCCCATTTGTGCAGGGCTGCTAGTCTTTCGTTGTGTTGTGTCTCTTTCATTATGCTAATTTTAACCAGTTAATGTATTCTTGCTCAGTAAGGTTGTTTAAATATTCCTTAACTGAGTTGTTGTTGGTTTCGCCATTCATGATGCAAGCTAAGTTTAAATTTTTTCTAACTCTTGCAGGTAGTACAGTTAACCTTCTAAACCCTATCGAGTATTCTTTAGGTTGGTTTTGCACTTTTTTTAATGTCTTTGTGATTGTTGAATTTGTCATTGTTTCCTTCTTTGTTGATACAAATATACAAACATTTTATAATACCAAACAAGTATTTTGTAAAATATTTTAAAAAAAAAACCCCAGCATCTCTGCTAGGGCTTTGTGTTGTGTTTCTTTCATTGTTTTATTTTTATCTACCAGCATTTTGATAGTGTTCTAGTGTTCTTTTTAATGAATCTACATCACGTTTCAAAAAACTAATTCTAAATTTTTCACGTGCCTTTTCAGCATTTTTAGCGATTGTAATTGTGCCAGCCATTCTACATAAATAATTAATATGCTCACAAGCACATGAATCTGCTAATTGATAGTGTTCTGTTAATTGATTTTTCATTGTTTCTCTCTTTGTGTACGCAAATATACAAAAGTTTTATAATACAAAACAATACTTTTGTAAAAAACTTTTTTTTAGATCAAAAAGAAAACCCCCGTATCACTACGAGGGTCATGTCAAAAGTTAAAACAATGAATCAAAAAGAATGTACTACTACACTAGTGTCTTGATATACAAATTTAAGTTTTTACCATCTAGCTTTTACACCTCTTACATCATAGTGGATAAAATTTCTATACAATCCCAAACCGCCCTCAGCCATCTTACCACTATCAATTAGCTTTTCAATAGCCTTATAGACTTCTTCTGGACTTCTACCACTTACAACTATGTCGGCTGCCTTTGCTTTTAAATGTTGACTAGTTATTACACCGCCTACTCTCAAATTGTATAACGGTGTGCGATAACCACTATTGACTTTAATCGTGCTTTGAAAATAATCTCTTAGCACTTGCAAATTTTGGGCAAGGTGTAGCGTGTTTAAAATGTACTTCCCTGGAACTGGTGTGTTTGCTCGATCATTGCAAGCAAATTCATCAATATTAAAGTTTTGTGTTAGTTGTCCAAATTTATAACTCATTCTCTTTTTTCTTGTTGTCCAATGCTCTACCCCGATTTATCCTAACTTGTCCAATAATGCGCACTACCGTATAAATTAATCCAGTCAAAATCAGCATTGTGCTTAGCACCTCGTTGACTGCCGCAAGCTTGCTCATCACGCCACCACTAACGGATAAGAATACTATAATATCTTTGCCTATTTGATTTGCATCTAAAATCATCTTTGCTCCCCTTTATTAATTAAATCCATCATAAATTCCTTGTTGAAGTTGGCACTATTAAAGTTAGCCCTTTCCATGTAGTAAATATTTGCATTGCTCAAGCCATCTATATCTTCACGGCTTATTTCATTCCGCATTTCGTGCAGTAAATTTATCGCCATCGAACTCCATGTGTCAGCTTTCCTCAATCTTTGTTGTCCATCTAGTTGAGAATCGCACAAGTAAATATCTACCTCGTCATATTGCCCAATGACACCAGTTGGCGTAATATCCAAAACACCACCATCTACCCATTGGTAGCCGTTTATTTGCATGGGCTTGGCAAAGTATGGAATAGATGCGCTTGCAACTACAAACTTTACAAAACGTTCATAGTCCATTCCTAAACTTAAATTGTCAGCGTAATATGTGCCTGAGTTTAACAAGTCAATATTTTTTGCCGTGACTACAACTTTTATTTTGTGCTTTTTTAATGACTCAAAATGCCATGGCTTAAAGTATTTTCTGACTTTGGCATCAATTCCTTTGCTAATGTCGTAAAGATAGTTTCGCTTGGTTCGGAGCATATTAATTGTCGCTAGCGTCATCTTTGCGCTATTCAATTTGCCTTTCTTGGTCCAAGGCTGGAACCATCCATACATTTCCCTATTCGTGGTGTTAGAATATTCATGCACCAAATATTCATAAAACTTAGGATCTATTTGCCCTAGTGCCAAAAACAAGGCAATAAGTGAACCAGTTGAAGTGCCTACATAAGCATCATATTTTATCTTAGCCTTTACATGATAGCCTACCCAGTATGCTCCATGTGCTGCACCTCCTGCAAATAGTCCTGCTTTCATTTCCTTGCGTTTCGTTCTTTTATAGTTTTTCGTGCGTGGCAAGCCGTACACAATGTCTGTAAATTATCAATGTCCTCTCGGTACTTTTCAAAGTCTGGGTTGTCCTTTCTGGCTACAATGTGATCTACTTGATTCCCTTCTTTGGTTAATCCGTGTCGTAAACATTCCTGGCACAAACCCAAATCTCTTTGCAGAACTTGTTTCCGTACACTTCGCCAATAAGAACTTTGCAAGTACTTAATATCCGCAGTTCGTTCTGGTGTCAACTCACCTCTTGTGTGTTCTGGTGTTTGTGGTAACCAGCCCGCTTTCATTTTATTCTTTTTTATCGTAGCCATTATGATACTAGTGTTCCCGTTATTTTATACGTGCTTGTCCCATCTGAATAATAAATAGAACCATCACCAGGGTTGCGTATTACATTACCAATTCCAAAACCGCCCGAAGTTGGTACGGTTGTCTCTAGTGTTACAATGTCAGTACCCCTAATTATCCCACCGCTTTCAATTGTCTTTTGAAAGTCGAACATCACTAGACACCCCGCAGGTAAATCTTCCGCAGGTGTTTGACTTACTACACTTATAGAGGTATCACCACTAGTAGCATTTGCCGACAAAAAAAAAGTATCCATGCTTCGCAAAGTTACTGGATGCACTATTTCTATAATGTCATCTTCGTAAATGTCTCTATCTAAAGTATCAATACTAATGGAAGTAATTGCACCACTCGATACATCATAAGCCGTGTCAGTATTTGCAAGTGTTTTATTTATTAAGGTGAACATTGCATCACGGTTATATCTCCCTTGTCCGTATGTATTCTGTTTTGGCAAACCTATTTTGTCATTCCCTCTGTAAACCCATCCATCACCATCTTCATCCACTATACTGACTCCGCTTGTGCTATGGTTTACCTCAACCCATTCGCCATTTAACTCGTCACGATTACAATTCATTGTGCCACCGTTAAATACATATTCCTGGGAATCGTAATAATAAGAGTAATGTGGTTTGACCTCTTTATTACTCCCAGCCACCATATCTGTTGGTAATTTTATCGTGCATTGTAGGATATCAACCGCAAATCTTTGTAGGCTCATTGTCTCTAAGCAAAGTGTTCTGATTAACTCAACATCACTAGAATAGTCAGCATCCCAACTACTAGCAAATTGCCAATTTGTTCCATTGTACACCTCCAATGTGTTCACGTTACTTAACTCTAAGCTAATATCATTGACTATTGGAGTCCCCCAATCTTTCACATAACTTAATATCTTCGGATCACTTCCTGCAGATATCTTTGGGTTTAAGACTTGCAACTGCGTTTCTTGAATCAACTCACCATCTTGCAACATTTGTATTTGTATAGGGTGAATATTTATAAAGTTAGCAGATGACCAAGTTCCAACTGTTGACCATACGGTTGCTATCTCACAACTAGATTCGCTAGCAAAAGGTATCTCTGGAGACTCAATGTCTACATAAAGAATACCATCACTATTTGCTATGTCGCTATAACTCCAGCTTCTATCCACTCTATCTGTTGCGGTTGTTGTCCATTCAATCTTATCTGGTGTGCTTAAATTTGACTTTAATCTATAAGAACCACACTCCACTTTTAACTCTAAATCAAGTCTAGTCGGTAAAGAACTGAATCTATTTGGAACGTCAAACATAACCCTAATGGTCATTGATTTTCCACTAGAAGCTCCACCTCTAACCGTACCCATTTGAACTTCTTGAACTAATGGAGTTGTCGAAGATGTTAACTCTTGAATGCCACCGCCACTCTGAGCAATTAACGCTCTCGGTATAGAATCTAAGCGAACCACTTGCAATGCTGGTTTATATGACCAACGCCCATCGCCCAACCTTTGCACCTCCGAACCCTCAGTTTGTCGGTTGTTGGGAGTACCATAAGACACAATAGACAAACTTTTACTAATTGACCTAACCTTGTGGCTTCCGCTTGTAAAGTTTCGGACTTGTTGTATTTGGTAGCTACCATCTACCATCATCATCCGACAACTAAAAAGCTGCAATATGGAAGATAACACCTCACTACACATGACTGGTCTGTATGACGGTATGGTTATCGTCCTTAATGCTCTTTGCACTACTTTCTCACCAGCTACCTCATCTGTGATAAACAAAAACCTATCGCAACGAGTATTTAATAACGGGCTTTGATTCGTGTCAAATGTGCCTCCCGTAGTTGGCATCTGTGTTTCGTAAAACTCGCAACTCTCCTTAAAATAGGCATCACTAGCACCCCAGTATTGACTTAGTCCATTATACTCTAGTGCTTCAAATATGTAGCCCAGCATTGAAGTTTGTGCTGGATTGGCCGCATCTGTTGCGTAGTCAAACTCAATGTCGGCAAGTCTGCCAATGCCATCAATAGCAGTTATAGTTACAATTCTAGGCTTTGGCTTATCCTCCCATGACAACTGGTCTATCAAAACAACACCAGCCCAATATAGATTTGACTCCTTTTCGATGACCATGTGAAACTGATCCTCGTCACCGTTCTTAATCCCACTTATTAAGCTATCAACCGCAGTTGAATCATTAATAAAACTAAACGCAGCCCTACTAGCTTTTAATGGTTCTAATAAATCATCACCTTGAGACTCCCAAGTGATATTTAAATCATGTACTATTACATCAGTAACGGTGCTGGCATAACTGGAGTTATAAATATACACCTCCCAATTGCCACCGTTATCACTAAAAAATTCACCTTTTATCTGTACACCCATTACTTACGTCTTGTTCTGCTGATTGTTCCGTGTTGTCTATTTGAACTCAAAACTATATCTCTACCATACACTACTGTTTCAAGTGTAACTATGTCATTACTAGTTCCAAAATAAGAACTACCTCCCGTGCTAGGTGGGCTGTATGAAGGTTGACCGCCTCCAAACTCCGTAGGGTTCTGGCTAGTCATTCCCTTTATTACCCCAGCTACCGCAATTAACGCAACCCCAGCCGCTGCCGCTGCTACTGGATTCGTAAACAACAGTTTTTGCATTGCTTCCGATGCTATTGCACCTGCCACTAACAACTTACCAAACTGGCTCATAAATGCAGCGACATTTTGCAATATTTGATTACCAAAACCATCAAAAGCATTCTCTTGTTTAGCTAGACTTCTTCCGACTGCTTCAAAAAACCCTTCAAACGCCTCCATCCCAAGATTCAATATACCATCTCTCAAAGTTTGAGCTGCGTTCATCATACTTTTTTGGAACTCAGTCGCTTCTATTTTAGCTTTTTTTGTAGCCTTACTTGTCTCATCACCCAACTTGCGAATCTTCTCTATTATCTCATTTTCATCCCATGAATGACTCAAACCATTGTACATTAGGTTTAAATCATCTATTTCTTTTTTAGCTAAGTCTATTTGTGGTGTCGATGTTGGACCATCCCCTCCCAAAGGTGTAGCAGCATTACCAGTCCCAGCATTTAACTGATTCGTTTGGTTAATTACAATTCCAAGTGTCTTTGATAATTTTTTGTACTCAGAATTAACCTCAATAAGACTGTTGTTTCTGTCTACTTCCGCATTTACTAACCCAAGTATTGAGTTCCTAAATTTTCGGTAGTTACCTATTGCTATGCCTTGCTCTTTTGATAGGGCATTAACCTCTATCATTATCTGGCGGATGCTAGTTGCGTATGCTTCTTGGCTACTAGTGTCTTTTAATTTTTCAACTATACCGAGAACACCTATCTCAAATGATTTTGCTTGTTGTTCACTTACAGTCTTAGTCCATCTACTTGCTTGTGTCTTTGCGTTTGCAGTTTCCTTTGACAATTGGGACATTGCCTTCTTGGTGTCCTCTATGTATTTAGCATTTGCTTTCTCAATGTCATTCGCTTTAGACTTTAATACAATGCTTGCAGTTAATTGGTCATTAGCTGCTTTTTGTGCTTTTGCAATATCGTCTAAATTGTCTTTTTCTGTTATTTGATTTGGCAGGTATTCGCCATATTTACTGTTTAGTTCCTCTATTGCTACCCTTCTAGCATCTGTGCCCTCTTTAGTGTGCTTTAATGCGGTAAACAAACTATTCATTTCAGTTCGCTCCGCATGTATATCTTGTATTACTGTTTTAGATACTGCACTAACTTTTTCTTTTGATTTTACATATTTGTAAATCGCAAGAGCCAATGAACCAAATAATGCAATAGTAATACCTATTGGACCTCCCAATAATGCAAGTGACCTACCAAGCCCAACGATAGCCATTGAACTTTTCGACATGACCCCTAGCAATCTACCGAAAACAGTTAATAGCGGACCTACTGCCGCCAAAATTACACCTGCAACCGTTATAAATGTTTTTGCTTCATCACTTAGTGAACTAAAACCATCTGCCAACTTTGTCACAAAACCCGTCAAAACATCTATAGCTGGTCTTAGCGATTTCCCAATATCCAACGCTGCACCCTCTAATGCACTTTTTAACCTTAGAAAAGCACCCATCAAAGTGTCATCCATTGTCTTTGCCATTTCTTTGGCACTACCCCCCGCATTTAAGTAGGCAGTTGACAAATCACTTAACTTTGTCTCATTTTCTGCTAGTATAATTGCTGCTGCTGCTGCACGTCTATCGAATAGGTCGGTAGCCGTTGCAGTCTTATTTGTACTGTTTCGGATCTGCTCCATTGCATCACTAAACGATATACCCTTAGTGCTTAACTCAATAAATATTTGTCTTAAACTAGTACCAATTGTACTTGCTTCTACACCTGCATCTGCTAGTGCAGACATCATTGAGACAGTTTGCTCAAAACCAAATCCAGCTGCCTTTGCTATAGGTGCTATCTTCGACATTGATACACTAAACTTTTCAAGGTCTAATCCAGATGAACTGAATGACTTTGCCATTACGTCAGCAACTCTACCGCTTTCTGAAGTAGCAATTCCAAAACCTCGCATTGTGTTGGCTGCTACCGTTGCACTTTGCGCTAAGTCCTCACCACTTGCAAGTGCCAAGTTCAATATTGCTTCCGTTGATTGTGTTATCTCCCTCGGATTAAAGCCCAGTTTGGACAAATTGAGTTGCAATTCAGCTACTTGTTGAGCCGTGTATCTGGTTGTCCTACCGAGTTCTAGCGCATTGTCATTTAACGCTTTAAACTCAGCACCAGTAGCCCCACTAACCGCTTTAACCTTCGCCATTGACTGTTCAAAGTCCGCAGCTAGTTTAACAGATGCAACCCCAATCAAAGACAAAGGAACTGTCAAAGAACGTGTCATAGATTGACCTAGTGACTTCATTTTGCGGCTTGTCTTGCGCATCTCACGCTTGACAGTCTGCATATCTGTACTGAACTTCTTTAAGTTCGCACCTATCGCAATGTTTATTCTGTTCTTAGCCATCTAGCCCTTTTTTAGCTTTAAAGTTGTCAATTATATCCTTCATCTGCTCAAAGTCAGTACCCTCCCAGGGGAAGCGAGCAATTTTCTCTAATGGTATTTGCTTTTTGGGGACATTCACTTGAACTATCCACCGTGCAATCCATCGGGCTTGCTCCCAACCCGTTTGGTAATTCCGTTCCTCTCGGTCAGCTTTCGCCTTTATCGCTATGCTGAACTCTCTTAGTGTAAGGTCATAATAATCTGGGATTGACCAGTAAGAACTTTGTTGTACTACCCAATCCCAGAAAATTACTTTTTTTCGGCTTCCCCTCCGCTAGTATTACCGTTGACTTTTTCCATTAAGGATTCCATCTGCTCGGTCATAATGTCGCTGACTTTTGCTATGCAGCTTGGATCATCATCGACTAGGTTCATAACTTCGTTTTCCGTTATTCTCTCATTGCTTTGCTGCTTTCTGTAACCAGCATTAATCGCAATGGGTAGAACCGTTAAAACAAGTGTCATGATACCTACTTGGTCAATGTGTTCAATCGACTTTCCAGTCTTTGCCTCAATCGCACTAAGTCCACTAATGGTCAAACGAAAAGGGAATGTTTTGTTATTTATTGTGATGGTATTCATAATCTATTAAGATACTGTGCCTTTAGTTACTGTGCCAGTTGGTTTCAAAGATACCTCAAATCCTACTGCCGTGTCCATTTCCGCAGTTCTGCTTAAGCTAGTCACAAAAGCCGTGTAGCTATAACTTACATCGCCACTTACTGTACTTGCTACTAATACAGTTACAGATGTACCAGCTGCGTAAAGGTCATACAAGTCCTCATATCCGTATGTCGCATCTTCTGCAAAGTAACCACTTGCTGAAATTTCCGAACCTCGTAAACCTGCGATTACTTCTTCCTGACTTGAACTATCTTTTGTAGTTACGTCAATTGGACTCATTGAGTGAGACTCACTATGTTGTAATGCGTGTGTTAAAACTGTGCCACCGAAAGATATTTCTAAAATATTTCCGTTGAATTTTCCTGCTGTTGCCATTATTCGTTTTCGTTTTCTTTAATTTGTTTAAATTGTGTTTCATCGGTAGTTTCAGTTTCTTGACCTACTACCTCAAAGTCTTTATACGGATGCCCTTCATGAACACTTATAATAGTGCCTTTGGCTATCTTTTTCCCGTTAGGCTTTTTATGTGCCTTTGTTAGTCTTATTTTCATTTTATGTGTATTTATACCAAATTATGTAACCTTGTAGGGTGTAATATGCTCTCGTTTCTGGATCGTAGTCAACACTACTTTGGCTATCAAACCTCGCACGGCTAAAATCAAAACCCGTGTAGCTTCCAGTTGCTAAATCTAGTGCTTCTCGTGCTGCATCGGCTATCTCTATCGCTTCATTGTATCCGCTTGCATAAATGTCTACCTCTAGCAATAAGTCACCGATATTATTGGCTTGTTTGTCTGGTGTAGGTATTTGACCGCTTCGATTAAAAACGATATAAGGCAATGAACCATTCTGCGGAGCAATACCCCCGTAGATGTTACTACACAAATCAGTCAAATTACTGTTTGCCTTTAAAATATCCCCTATTGCATCTTCAAATGTCATCTGTATACTTCAAATCCTATTTCTCTTTCTAACTTTTCTAAGTATCGCAACGTCTTATCCGTTACCCTATTGCCCGTTGTCGCAGCTACTAAACTGTAAGTCCTTCTAATAAAGTGCTGCGCTTTTATACCATTTGTTGTACCGTAGTTTAAGAAGTACCCATACCAGCCAGAACCAATGACCGCATCACTTTGTGAAGTTGTTTTCTTTTTAACCTTTGGACCAACGTAAACCGCTGGAAATTCCTCGCTTCTACCTTTAAACTTCTTTAAACTATTTCTAAGGTTGCCAGGCGGTATCTTTATGCTTCTATTTCTACTGTATTCGATAGTGTCTTTTGCTATTGGGGCAGTTTTACGCATTGTGTCCAAGATAGGTTGTGCTTGCCTAACGAATATCTTTTTCAACTCCTTAGACTTTACTCCATCCTCTAGCTTTTGGATGCTTCGTATAACCTCGTCAAAGCCCTCTATGTCAATGCTAAAATCCATTAATACTTAGTTATCGTCTCAATTTCCAAACGCTCTCTACCTAATTCTCTAATGCCTCGTATCTCGTAGGTTACACCATCCAACAATAGCTGGTCCTTTAAAGTCAAACCTGATACTGGTCGTGCCGTTTTCCAAATCGTATATCTATCGCCAGTATTCTTGTCTTGCTCCATTCCCTCTGACACTCTTTTATCTTGCTTGCTCATATAGCATTTCTGCCACTCTGCAAACGTCTCAACTGGCGCATGACTCGCATCACTTGTCACCGTTGGGCGCATGATTGTAACTAGCCGTGTATATCTACCAATATCCCACATTATCCAAAGTCTTTTAAACTGTTATTCGCTAGTATCATGTCAACGCTCTGTGGTATCTTATTCTCGTTTACGCTCATCCCTGCCGTTTGACTGTTTCGATTGTTGAACGCATCCGCTACCAATATCTTTAAGCAATGGATCAAGTCGTCTGGAATGTCAAATTGATTCGAATATCCAGCCGTGAAAGCTATCTCAATTGCATCGTATCGGTTATCTTGCAAGGTTGGTTTTTCTAAAAACTTTATCCTCGCAAAGTTGCCATTGATTGAATAGAAATAATCCGTTCCATCAACCATCGTCTGTTGCACACCATCAGCATCATAGTATTTAATACTATCAAGTGACGTTACTGGGTGCATCTTTATCTTTATATCACAATCATCTTTGTAATTGCGGTAGTCTCGGTAATAGTGGTGATTGTAGCTATATTCTCCGTTGTAGTTGTTCCAGTCATCCAAATAAGCCGTATAGCTTGCACTTTGTATAACTTTCCAAGTACGCTGAAAAACGAACTCACAAGCCGAATCAACATAGCTAGCCACTAGGCTATTCTCATCGTCATACCCCAATAGCCTTAGATGCGTTTTAACGGCTTCTAATCCTATCGCTAACCCTGCTGGCTTCTGTGTTCTTACTATTCTCATATCGCTTTAAAATAAGGGGCTAGGCTTTCCAGCTTCGCCCCCATCACATTTATTACCTACCTCTCAGTTTTCGCTTTTCTACCTTGCTTCTTTTCGGCTTTTATCTCGGTAGCAAATCCAGACTCAACTAGTTCTTTGCCTAGCTTGTTAGATATTTCCACTTCTTGACCTTTATAAGCCAATACGCCAAATTGAAACAAAGGTTGTTTTGCTATTACCTTCATTATGCAGTCAATGAAGTGAATTTAACAAATGCAGCACCTTGTACTAGTGACCAGTCCACGTTAGAGTTTACAACCAATCTTACTTGGTCGTTACCAGCTACTGTGTAAGGATCAACCAAGATGTTAAGTCCGCCCCATCGGCCGAAATGAACTCTTGAGAAGTCTCCGAAGATACCATCTCCGCTCGTTCCAGCTACCTTAGTTGCTCCAGTACTGAAGAAAGCATTCATTCCGTTGATTGTGTATCGGTTGTAACCACCCTCTGTGATTGTTGGAGTGATACCAGCTACATTAACACCAGCTAATGCGTCAGCAATTAACTCAGTTGAAAGAATGTAAGAGTGGTTTCCAGTCAATCCGTGATCGTTAGCAACGGTACGCATTGCACTCAACAAATCTTTAGGTACTGATACACCATAAGAGTGTGAAGCCTCCTCAGTAAATGTCAATACTCCAGATGTTGCAGCCAATGCGCCTGGTGCGTTAGATACTGATGCAGTTGAGAACATAGCCGTGTTAATCAACTCAGCTTCGCTGCGTCCTAGGTCAGTCATTACTGCGTTCATTGCGGCGGTTCCGTTTTGTGCTAGAACTCGGTTAGAAACATCTACATAACCTGTCAAACGTACTGGTGCAAGTGTGTCCTTAGTGAAGTTAGCCCCACCATCAGCAGCAGCACTATTCTCAGCAGTTGCCCAAGCAAGCGTTTGCTTTGCAGTTACTGGCAACTTCATGTCACCGCTTAAACCAGTATAAACATTGATACCTGGTACGTTAGCGTATACCGCATTCTCACGAAGTGCTTCAGTATATCTTCCGACAGTTACTGGCTGAATAGCCGAAGTGGTTTGATCAATATCAGTACGTTTCTCAGTATACTTGCTAGGGATTACAATTCGTAGTCCACCAGACTGAATACCAGCTTCACGTGCTTCGCTAACACCTTCACCAATCAATTCTGCTTCTGCTCCTTCCAATCGTCCTTTTTTAGCCAAGTCTCTAACCGCTTTGCCCATGTCGAAAGAACGTAGCATAGTGTTTTCATCTTTGCTAGTTTCTTGAACTCCTTGTGCTGGGTTAAAGTTTTGACCTTGGCGGCTTGCAACATCTTTAATTGCTGCTTCTCTCTTTTCTGCCTTTTCAATGTCATCAGAAAGTGTCTCCATACGCTCTACTAGGCCATCAAATTCCGTTGCATCTGCCTCGGTCATCTCTGAACCTTCGTATTTTTTGCGTAATTCCGTGATCTGAGAATCTACTGTAGATCGCTCCTCACGTAGTTGTTTTGAATTTTTCATTTAAATTTTCGCTCTTAATTGTTTGTATTTGCGCTCTGTATCAGTTACAGACCGCATATCTTCTTTCTTCTCAGCTTCTTTTGCTGATTCTAAATCTCTTTTTGCTACCGTTGTATCTGGGTAGGCTGGAACTGTTACTGGTCCTAACTCAATAAGTCGTTCAACTTGCTTAATGGTACGCTCATCCATTCCATCTTCGCCCTTTCTCCATTCCGTGCCGCTTTCTGATACCGTGAACATGAAACTAGACCCCTTTACATTGCCAACTCGCACATTTTCTAACAAGTCATTGCCAGCCGTTGTATTAGGTGCTTCAAACTCATATCGTAGCCCATAATCGTCAACCGATAACCGCAAAGTATCAGAATCTGCTCGTGCCAGCACGTTGTTAAAGTCATGGTTGAATGTCGCAATCACACCTGACATATCTACGTTATCAAATGCAGTACGTTCCATTTTTTCTCTAAACCAGCCTAAATTACTAGACCATTTGTTGAACACGGCACCATAGCCAGTAATTGTACGGCTTTCCGTGCCATCCTCGTTCATTCGTATTTCTATTGAGCTTTCAAAAGCTCTTTTTTCTGTATTACTCATTTCCCCCTCCATTATTAGGTTTATAATCGTCTCTTTCGTTAAAAGGTACTTGGTTGTTTATACTCAATAGGTAGTCATCAATACCACCTTGTAAATCTTCAAAGTTTCTCGCTTCGCTAGGCTTCAACCAACTGTTTTGGATGCCTTTTGCGTAGAACTCACCACGTGCAGCCATGTCACCTCGCATCAATCCATTAACGTCATAACGCCATTTGTATCTCATGCGCTGATCCTCTCGCAGTAACTTTTTATTTTCTTCCTCGAACTTGTGTACATAGTTCATTATTGTATACTGAACAAATTGAGTGTTGGTATTCTCCACGTTGTTATACTTTGCATCACCCATCTCATTCACTAAGTGAGTCGGTACGCCTAACATTGTAGCTATTTCCGCTTTTTGAAACTTTCTATCATCCAGGTATTGAGCATCCTGGTGGTTCATTTTTAATGGCACGTATTTTTGACCTTTGTCAAGTACTGGAGTCCCCATATTGTCAGCGCCCAAACTAACATTTGCCCAATTTTCTCGCAGATTTCGCTTAGTTTCCTCGTTCAAACTGCCTTCCAACTCCAAATATCCACTACTTAAAAACCCTTTATCATAGCTATTTTTGCCGTATTTCTGAGCCGATATAGTAGCCCCAAGTTGGTTTTTGTAGGCTTGAATTGGGTTAATACCCACATATCCATTGTGACTTAGCCCTTTAATGTGATACATATCTTCATAAAGTACCTTGATAGTACCTTTTTCTTGATATTGCACCTCATAAACTACCGCATCATCATACACGTATACTGTTACGTTATCTGGGTGTACTATGGAAAGTCCAATAGGTTGATATTGTGCATTTCTTCTTATTAGACTGTACCCGTTGCCGTAATTAATTACCGACTGCATCATGTACTCGTGCCAGTTGTAGCTATTCATGTTCTGATTAGCCATGTCAGTAATCAAAGGCACACTAGGGTTATCGTAGATTGTCTTTCTATCGTTTTCGGTTGTCTCAACCAAGTGTTTTGGTAGTCCTGAAATAGTACCAGCTAGAATCTGTGAGCATCTGTTCCAGCTTGCTATGCCGCTGACTGAATCAATATCGACACTTGACGTACCAAACCCATATCCATAAAAACTATTGTAATATGGATTGAGTTGGCTTGCTTGCCTTTTTTCTGCTCTCGTTATTTCTAGCCCTAGTATCTTCATTACTCTATTTCTTCTTCTTTCTCCACTAGATTGTACTGATTGTCTAATTCGTACTCTTTATCCGAATCGACATCTACACCCTCTAGTATTGCGGTAATGTACGCAGATCGTACACCGTTTATCTGGTTGGCTTTCGCTTGCAGTTCTGCTAGTTGTTTTTCTAGCCCTCTTAAAGTCTTTTTTTGCTTATCCGTAGTCTTAATCATACTTCCCAATCATTTGCAGTTGTACCATATTGTGCATCTTGCTGAGTTAAATAAAGCAAGCCAGCCGTTAAATTAGCTTTAACTATATCTTCTTGTGTTGGGTCAGTTGGATAGTTAATATCTAATGTTGCATAAAGAGCATTGACCTCTGCCCATGATAAAGACTTGCTGCTATTCCAATTCAATATGACCTGAGTGTATGTGTCGTTACCATCCTCGTCTTGGATTACATCGCCATTCTCATCTTTTGCAAGAACCAAATAGTAATATGCACCCTTTACGATCAATCCGCTATCGGTGTAAGTTGCATTGAATATCCCATTGTGTAGGATAGCTTGTTCGCCAGTCTTCGCATCTACTAAGACATCGCTTTTTGTTTTTACTGTTGCTAAAAATTCTATCATTTTTCTATACTTGTCCCCAAGCCGTGCCAGAATAATAATCTAGCTTCTTGGTTGTTGTGTTAAATATTAATAAACCCGTTGCAGGGCTTGAAATTGCATCTCTTTGTGTTGTGGTCATTCGTGGTAACAATGCACCCTGTGTAGTACTATCAATTTGAAACTTTGCACTAGCATCTATGCTTGTTGCTCCTATGCCTACGCTTCCTGAATTTGTTATTCTTGCAACTTCAACAAGACTATTTAGAGATGTGCCTGATACGCCTGATAAAGATGACTTGAATATAATATCCCCCCCATTAGCGTTTCCTGTACTTCGCCCACCTGATAACACTAAACTAGACCCTCTACCATTTGTAGTTCCAACAGCGTCTGTTGCATAAATACCAATAGCAGGTGACGCACCCCCTGCCCAATATTTGAACCTAATTTGGCTCTTATTCAAGATTTGTGATTGATTGCCTCCAGTAATAATTCTTATGCCGTTAGCTGAATCATAACCAAGTCCATTTAACCCTACTTCACTGTCTCCAATCTGAATTGCTGGAGTGGTTGTAGTCCCATCGTAACTTGTCCGAATTATATCAGCGTTTACGAATTTCCCACTTGATGTAATGTGGAGTAAATCCCCTCCCGTATTACCAAAAGAGTTTATTTGGAATGCGTCAGCAGTTTGTCCGTTGCTTAAATCAAGTCTATTTCCTACTATGTCTGTTGATAGGCTAGTGTGAAGTTTAGCTGATGGACTTGTTGCTCCTATGCCTACGTTGCCATCTGAGTTGATTCTCATTCTTTCGGTCAAAGTTGACAACAAAGGCAAGTATCCAGACGCTTGATTATTAGTGTAAAAAGCTAATCCCCCAAGGTTGTTGTTATATGTGCTATTTTCCTTTACTCCCTTAATAATACCGTAGGCTGCTCTATATCCCGTTTGACCAACTGGATTACCACCAAATACTAACTGCCCTCCGCTACCAGCAGAGAAATCACTTTCGTCAGATACCAAAAGATTGCCGTATTGCGTACTTGGTACTCCTATAAATTTTGTATTGCCAACATTTAACAATGAATTATAATTTAAATCCAGAGTTCCATTAATAAAAGCTCTACCACTTGCTGCGTAAAAACTGTAAGGAGTTGTCCCTGTGACATTTGCGTAAAATGCGTAGTATGCACTATTACTGTTACCTGTGGATGTTACCTTCACACCGTGGCGAATAACAAAATCACTTGAAGGACTTGTTATATCTATAACAGTACTATCCGTTGCAGTATCACCATTAAGTACAATATTTCCATTCGACATTATTCTTGCCAAATCACCTCCCGTATTACCAAAAGAGTTTATCTGGAATGCGTCCTCTGTTTGACCGTTTGTTAAGGTGTGCGTTAATGTTTCACCATCAAACACGAAATTTGAACTTGTCGCAAACGTATCCCCATCATTAAACATGATGCCGTTTGAAGTGCCACCCGTGTAGGATGACCCCTCAGAAACACCGCCGCCACTAAAAACAGTTTTCAGACTAGCAATCGTTACTTTTTTGCTCTGATCCGCATCCAAGTCAACAATCTCCAGAACGTCAGAATCATTAACGCTACCACCTGCTAACTCGGTTAAATCTGTTATCTTAAAACTAGCCATTGATTATTCTATATTCCCCACTTTGAACAACTCTATAACCACCGCTTTGAATGATTCTAATTCCATCTGGTATCTGTGGTATCAATGTCCCAACAGTACTAGCTACAACAGTATTGGCAAAAGTGCGTTGGTCTGCCGTGTTAGCAAACCCTTTTTGATTTGCCGTTGCCCCAAATTTCTTTTGGTTACTACTAGTTGGCATACCTCACATTAACCCATGAATCATCTATTACACCCTCCGTACCATCTGCCAACGTACATTTACTTTGAATACTGTAAACACCGATTGCCCAATTATCGGTAGTTGTATCAGGTATCAAAATAGTTGTTATTCCGCTTGCTGGAGTGGTGTGTGATGTTGTTGTAACCTCTGCAATGTCTGAACCGTTACGATCAATTACAGTTGTCACAATACTTGCCCCCGTCAAATTTACTGCTTCACCGTTATAAGTTACGGTTAAAACCATTGTCAAGTCACTACCTTGTACGATGTCGTAGTTATTAGTTGTGGGCATAATACAAAGGTAATCCGCCACAAGTGTATTTTTTTTAACTAAAAAAGGGGGCTACCCTCACGGATAAACCCCAATACAAAGAAAGCACCTAAATCTTTATTTACTCACCATCATCCCTATTATTTGACCATTTCCAAAACTTAGATTTAAAACTCTCATAAGAACTATACGGCTTCCATTGTTTAAACTCCATTTGAACCCGATCAAGTACCATGTAATAGGCTTCTTTTCTAGTTACGTCATGATTATGGCTAGTTTGTAAAACCGCTTTGCAGAATTCATTCCAATCTGTGTCTCCTACTATCTTGTTAACGTTCATATCATAACTAATTTACCACCCGATTCGCTTAAGTAACTATCATGTTCTTTTTTCTTTGTCGGATCTGCCGCATAACTTAACGCCATAACATTTGATACTATACCATCTATCTTGGTGTTTGGTGTTTCTGGCTTCTTTTTTATTGGTCGCATTAAATTATTAAACTGGTGCAACGAGCAACAATCATTCATCCAACTCAATACTGGATTCCCTAAATGGTTAAATCGTTTAGCTAATGTCAACTCAAATAACATACTAGTCCCAAATGTCATGTCTTTAGTTTTTTGCTGAAATTCTGTGACATGAACATTATTTTCTTGCAAAGGAACAACTACATCAGTAGACATTGTTGGGTCATAAAGTATAGTTTGTATGTCATAGGTTTTTACAGTTTGCATAATCTTATCTACAATATACTTTCTGTCAATTGTATTGCCTGGTGTTTCTATGATTAAACCATTATCTATCCATGTCTGATATTGTATTAATTGTTTTGGGTCAATTCCATCAATGCTTTTTTCTTCTGGTAAAAAGAACCAGTTAAGACTCACGTACTTATCATCTCCGATTGGGAAAACTAAACTATAAGCAGTAACATCGTTTTTACTAGATAAATCTAACCCACCATAACACAACCTACCTTTCAACGTTTCTATATCAAATTCCCATTGAGACTTAGCCCATACATCTGCGTTAATCCATTGACTGCTCGTGTTATTCCAGATATTCAAGTGATACCTGAAAAACTTTGCCTTGTTAAATCCGCTTGACTTTGCCTTTGTAATTTCATCCAGCCAGAACTCACGAGTAATCGCACCAGGCACTAAATAGTTTGGGTTACATTCTGCAAACACTTTCTCACTAGCCCAGTCATCTAATCCCTCGTCAATCCTATCTTTTTCAGAACAATAGATGCAAACTAACAAACTCTCATCTTCTCGGTGTCCTTGTGTTACTAGTATGGCGTGTTCCCTTCTTTGGTAGCTGATACCTTGCAAGTCCTCGCCAGCCGTTGTGATTGTAACGCTCAATGGGTTTGATCGTGTTGCCATTGACTTCTCTGCTACCTCGATTAAGTCACCGTTTTTATGCTCGTGTTCCTCATCGATAATTACCAAGTTAGGTGCTTGCCCATCTTCGCCCCCAGCTTCTTTACTCCATACCGTATATTTTTTTGTGCCGTCATTCCTTAATAGGACGTTATTACTTCGGTAGTGGGTTATTTGCTCGTTCAGTTCTTTGTTCGTTTTAATAGACTTGGCAACCATGTCAAAGACAATACGTGCTTGACGCCTTCCCCAAGCAAGGCCTACTAACTCCGCCCCTAGTTCTGGCTCTATATCCATAAAGATTTGAACTAACGTTGCAATCAAACTAGACTTGCCATTCTTTTTAGGCACCTCGCAGCGTAGCCTTCTAAACTTTCTTGGGTAAAACTCTTTGACTATTTCACCAGCCTTGTTTTTAATCACCTTCTTTTGCTTGTGCTTCCACCCGAACAACGGTCTAAGAATCCTATCTTTTTGCCATTCCTCAAGCACAAGATTTTGACCTGCCAAATCTCCTTTGGAGTGATAACACTCATTTTCAATATAGCGTATAACGCTCTCGGCTGCTTCTTCGTCATACCAGTATTTGTCTGTGTCTATCTTCGATATGTCCGTAAAGTGGCTCAAATTTTATACTTCGGTTTCTCCTCTTTTTCTTCTGGCTTGTTAGCCAACATTACACTTCTGCGACTACTCGGTGTTAACCCAAACTCAGCACTCAACTTTGTTAGTAGCTTTTTCTCCTCTCGAAGTTCTTTGAATATTGGGTTCACAACTCTGCCCTTTTCTGTGTATTCTACTCTTTGCTCATTGGCACAAATAGCTTCTAACTTGTTGCAAGCATCATAAGTTAAACACCATTGCTCAAACATCGGCAAATCAACAAACCCAACCCAACCATAAACCTTGCCTATGTGCATCAGTTCACGCGTCCAAATGTCAGCTTGCTCTTTTGTGAAGCTATCTGGCGGAGTAGGCATATTATCACGACCAACAAAAGCAAGCGCACCAGTATCGTCAACATCTGACGTATGTCTAGATGGTCTGTAGTATCCTTTGTCTTTTACTACCGCTATCGGTTGTTGTTTTTTTCCGCGTCTCCCCATACTTTGTATCCTTTCTATTCCTGCACCCTTTCCAACTTTTCAAAAGTAGCACGCAAGAAACTCTTTC
>Ga0208644_1000728_pt1 | contig 29270 bp, 39 predicted proteins | sample VirMetDEL_Nov_18_FD_184517 | JGI IMG/M metagenome (GOLD analysis project Ga0208644, IMG submission 184517) | Aqueous microbial communities from the Delaware River and Bay under freshwater to marine salinity gradient to study organic matter... | ecosystem: Environmental > Aquatic > Marine >...
AAGTTTACGCACTTTGTCCCTAGACCAAAACCTAGAAAGCGTCCTGGGCGTCACAAGAAAACACTTAACAAAAACGAAAAAAGAGACTATAAAAAGTATAACAGACAAGGAAGACCATGAGTAAAACAGTAATAATAGACGGTAAAGAAGTTCCAGTATTACCAGCTAAAGCAGAAGAAGAAATTCTTAACAAAAGAACGGGTATAAAGTATGCTAGTAAAGAAGAATTTGATGCTGATGTTGCGGATTCTAATACTGATACTACTGCCGAAGATTTACAAATTAATCAAAAAATAACAGTTGCATCATTAGATATATTTGGTAAAACCAAATAATGTTACCTCAAGGTGGAACTGAACTCCAGCATGGGTTTTTAGAAAACTATGCTGACAAAAAACTATTAGATCAAGTACAGATAACAACTTCTGTGCCTGAAAAAATTCCCTTACATCCAACTAAATTAAATATACTTTGGCAAAAGAATTCATACGATCAACCTAATATTGCACCGTGGTTCAAAGATCGAAACAACCACAATAAATATGACTGGTATGTATTTAATTCTAATTGGAATTATGAAAAATTTAGAATGGCATTTGATGTACCAACTGAACGATGTCATGTAATTAAAAATGCGTGCACATCTTTTCCCACAAGAAATCCTTATAAAAAAGGTGATCCTATTAGACTAATATATCATCCAACACCTTGGAGAGGTTTGTCTGTATTATTAGGTGCAATGCAACTTGTTAAAAATCCATTGATAAAGTTAGATGTGTATAGTTCAACACAAGTATACGGAGATGAGTTTAGAAAAAGAAATGATGATAAATGGGTGCCTTTGTATAGACAAGCAGCTGAGTTACCTAATGTAAATTATATCGGGTATAAACCAAATAATTATATTTTAGAAAACTTAACTAAGTATCAAATATTTGCTTATCCTAATATGTGGGAAGAAACGTCTTGTATATCAGCAATTGAAGCAATGTCAGCTGGATTGTATTGTATAACTACAAACTTTGGAGCTTTATTTGAAACTTGTTCTGAGTTTCCTATGTACGTAACATATGTAAAAGATCTAAAATTACTTGCTCAAAGTTTTGCTGCAGCTATTGATATGGCAGCTAGCACCTTACATGAACCAGTTATTCAAGAAAGTTTAGATATGCAACAAGCTTTTTATAAAAAATATTATAATTGGAATAAGAGAGCTATGGAATGGAACAATTTTTTACAAGGCGTAATTAATGCTAAAAAGTAAAAATTGGTCTAATGACGATACCTATCAAACAATCAAAGAGGTAAATGTGAAACCACAAGATGCTTCAGAACCTATATGGTTTAATAAACCAGAACCTAAAAAAGATAATAAACAAATAAGACTTTGTGTAGGAACTCCTGTTCATTCGGAAGTATCTATTCACTACACACAGTGTTTATTAGAAATACAAAAAGAATTTATGAAGAAAGGTAACAATGTATCTTTTTTAATGCATAAATCATCTTTGATTACTCAAGGTAGAAATTTAACAGTAGCATCATTTTTAGAAACTAACGCTGATTATTTATTATTTTTAGATTCAGATATTGCAATTGGGACTCATGTAATAGAAAAAATGATTAATGCAGATAAAGATGTTATTTGTGTGCCGTACCCATTAAAAAGTATTCAATGGGGTAAATTAAAAGAAAAGTTTGAAAAAGGTATGATTAAAAATATGGAAGACATGGAGACTGGTGGATGCACTTATCCTGTTAGAATACCTGATGCATCTGATATAGATATGAAAAATGGTGTTATTGAAATAACTCATGCGCCTGCAGGATGTTTGTTAATTAAAAGATCTGTATTTGATGAATTAATTAAAACATATCCAGATAGAAAGATAAAACAAAAGTCAGTTATTAATGGTCAATATGAAGAAAAACAATTTTATTATAATTTTTTTGATACAATACATGATAAGAAAACACAAACTTATATGGGAGAAGATTTTGGTTTTTGTAAATTATGGACAGGTATTGGTGGTAAAATATTTGCAGTAGTAGATGAATATATTATGCATGTAGGTGAACATCAATATATTGGAAGATACATGGATGAGTTTATAAAGCGTGACTAAATTATATTTAACATCACCAACTACAGGACAAGTAGATATACACTACATGAGATCTGTATTTTTATTACAAGCAGAATGTAATAAAAGAAGAATAGGAATTACTCTACACTTACATAAAAGTTCTATTGTAACTTTTGGTAGAAATGCGTGTACCGCAGCATTTTTAAACTCTGATGCAACGCACATGTTGTTTGTAGATACAGATATTCAATTTGATGAAAAAGATATATTTAGAATGATGGAAGCTGATGAAGAAGTAACTTTAATACCTTATCCAATGAAATGGTTGGATTGGAAGAAAGCAAGTGAAATGCATCAAAGACACGGTATACCAGTAAACAAAGGTGCTTTTCATTTTCCTATGAAAGTTATCAATGAAGATGACTTTGAATTTGCAAACGGTTGGATGGAAATAGAAAGAGGCCCTGCAGGTTGTATGTTAATTAAACGTGAAGCAATTGAAAGAATGATTAAGTTCTATCCAGAGCTTAAAGTTAAACAAAATCATTTAGTTAATGAAACTGTTAAAGATTCTACCCATTCATATAACTTTTGGGACACTGAATTTAACAAAGAAACAGGTCAAATTATAGGTGAAGACTTTGCCTTTTGTGACCGGTACAGAAAGGCTGGTGGACGTATATTTGCACTTATAGACTCCGAAATAGCCCACCACGGTAACTATCCTTTTAGAGCCAAGTTCATTGACGAATGCCGTAAAATTGAGTAAATTCATCTATATACGTATTTAAAACAGGAGTTATAACAATATGGATCCATTAACAGCCGCATTGATTGCAGGCGGTATTAACGCATTACAAGGCAAAAGAGGTTCTGATCTTTTAAAATCAACAGTTAGAGATGCTGCCATTACTTATGGAATTGGTGCAATGACTGGTGGTGCATCTTCAGGTGGTGAAGAAGCTGGAAAATTTGCTACTCAACAAGCAGCTATAGAAGCAGGAAAACAAACATTACCACAAGCAGCTTCTCAAACCGCTTTACAAAAAGGAATGTTACAACCTGAGTTGTATCAAACTGCTGGAAAAGAAATTGTTACAAAAGACCCAACCATGTTAGGAAGAGTACAATCAGGATTAGAAACATTTACTGATGTATTCAGGTCTCCAACAGGACCAGAAGGCGTTAGAGAAGTTGATAAATTTAAAGTAGGTATTGGAGCAGGAACTTTAGGTGCTGGTTTGTATGCAGCAGGAGCATTCGATCCAAAAACACCAACTCCACCAAGTATACCTGGTGCGAATATGATTTACTATTCACAACCAGAAGCATTTAGAACTTTTGGTACTGAAGAAATAGACCCTTCTAAATTTCCAGAAAAACCATATGCTAATATGCAAGCAGGTGGAATAGCGGGTCTAACAACTGCAAGAGAACAAATGCAAGAAATTGAAGAAATGAGAAGAAAACTAGAAGCACTTCAAGAAGCATATGACCAAGAAATAAGTCAACGATCAACTAACGAACCAAGTGATGCAGTAGAACAAACAAGTAAATTTAACAAAGGTGATTTAGTAGATGCGTTACCAAGTAAAACAAATAAAGATGAAAATAATGAAAAGAATTATAAAAGAACTTCTGGTAAAATGGTAGTTGATTCTGCAGGCAAAGGATCCGAAAATAAAGATACTATGCTTGCTCAACTAGCCGATGGTGAATTCGTAACTAAGTCAAGCGCTGTACGGGGTGCGGGAATCGCAATGGGAGCAGATCCTAAAAATAAACAACAACAAAGAGAAATGGGTGCAAAATATTTTTACGACCAAATGGCAAAATTAGATCAAATAGCTAGTATGGGAAGAAGATAATGTATTTAATACAATTTAAACCAGAAGAAATAGATAAAGTTTGGCCTTTGGTTAAAGATAAAATTCAAGCAGCTTTGGATCGAAATAGAAATTTCAGAGATCATACTCATGTAAAAGAAAATTGTAAAAAAGGAATCGAACAACTATGGGTGATAACCGATAAAAAAGATGATATACATGGAGTATGTGTTTCGCAAATAATGGAACAAGCTAATTACAACATTGGTTTAGTTCGAATTGCAACAGGACACGATTTACCGTTATGGGTAGATAAGATAAAAGAATTTGAAGACTGGGCTTCGAAACACTTTGATTGTAAAAAGATTGAGGTTTACGGGAGACCAGGATGGAAAAAAATGTTAGCACCATTAGGATATGAATTTTCTCATGTTCAAATGGATAAATTTATAGGAGGACTGAACTAATGTCATCAGGCGGAGGTGGAGGTGGAGGCGGAACACCCGCAAACACTACAAACGTACAAACTATAAGAGAAGCACCAGAGATCGAAGCAAGAAGACTTGGTTTGATGGATGAAGCACAAAGAGTTGCAAGACAACCATTAAATTTACCAGGTTTTCAAACTGCAGGATTAACTCAAGAACAACAAGCAGCTGGAGCTCTTGCTGGTCAAACTGGAGTTGGAATATCATCAATTACAGGCGCACAAACTGCTGCCGCAATGACGCCATCTTCACAACAGTTTCAACAATATTTAAATCCTTATCAGCAATATGTGACTGATGAAATAAGAAGACAAGCTCAAATGCAAGAACAAGACATTGCAAGTAAGGCTTATACCGCTGGAGCTTTTGGTGGTGGTAGAGAAGGTATTCAAAGAGCAGAATTACAAAGAGCGACTCAAGCAAACATTGGTCAAGAACAACAAAAAGCATTTTTAGGTGCATTAGGTGCGTTTCAACAAGGCCAAGCATTACAAGCTCAAACGGGTATTTCAGCCGCAGATGCATTAATGAGACAAAGACAATCTGATATTCAAAATTTAAGTACAACCGGTGCAACTGCACAAGCAACTGAACAAGCAAGATTGGATGCTTTAAGACAGACTCAAGAAAGAGATATTCAAGATCCATATACTAGATTATCTTTTGTTAGTGATATTCAAAGAGGGGTTCCTTCTTCACAACAAGCAGTAACACAAACCGCAGCACCTAGTGCAAGTCCAGCCGCACAAGCGCTTGGAACTGGTCTTGGAGCTTATGCTGCATTTGCAGGTAAATAATGAGTAAAGTATTAGAAAGAAAATATTTTAAAAAAAAAGCTGTAAAACACTTTAGAGCTGGTGGTATTGTTACTTTAAAAGAAGGTGGTTTTTTTGAAGACGTTCCTTTAGGCCAAGCTTTAAAATCAGCAGGTGAAACAGTTGTTAAAGAAGGTAAAAAAGCAGGAGCAGCTTTATATGATTTAGGTGCCGTGCCTATTAACTTAGGAGCTGAATTTTTAACAGGAACTAATCCAGGATACTCAGGGACAAAATTTTTTAATGTAGAAGGTTACGATCCTGATAAAGCTTATTTTATGGGTATTGAAACAGATGCAGCCCCAAAAACATTAGACGAAAAAAGACAAACTCAAAAGATGGAACAAGATACAGAAGTATCTGGTTTAGAAAAAGAAGTTCAAAAAGATCCAACTTTAATTGCAAAATTAACACCAAAGAAAAAAACAACTGAAGACATTAAAATTTCAACTGGTAGTGAAGAAACAGATACTATTTTAAATAATTATTTAGTAGCACAAAAACCAGGAGATGTAGTTGAAAAAAGTTTAATTGACGATACACCAAAAGACCCTGTTGAATTAGCTACCAAAAAACAACTTCGAACAATAATGGATGAAGTTGCTGAAGAACGAAAACAAGGATCTCAAGTTAATTTACCATTAATGAGATTAGCGTTAGGTTTAATGAAAGGCACTTCATATCAAGAAGGTTTACCTGGTTTTGCTGAAATATTTGCGGGTGCAGGTGAAGGTGCATTAGAAACATTTATTGAACAAGAAAAACAAAGAAGCGATGCTGATTTAGAGTTAATGGAACTAGCTACAAAATTAAAAATATCACAAGATGAAGTTGAGTCTAGAAAATATGCAGTTGATAAACAAGCAGAACTTTATGGTCTAAAAAGTTATGACCCTAAAAAACATCAAGAGTCAATGTCTAAAATTCAAAATTTATCTAGAACTAAAAATAGTATTTTAGAAGCAATGTCAATTATTGGACAAGCAGGACCACAAAGCACGTTCGATAAAATTGGAGGAGATGTTGCATCTGTTCTTGAAGCAGTAACAGGAACAGACACTGGAAATCAACTTCCTGCTCAAAGATTAAAATTAATTATTAATGATTTAAAAGTAGCGTTTGCTAAAGAACTAACAAGAGGACTAAGCCCAGTTAGTGACAGAGATATTAAAAGAATTGAAAAAATTTTAGCGAGTTTTTCTTACACTGAGAGTCCAGCGCAGTTTAATACTAAATTACAAAAAATGTTAGGTATTATAAATGGTCAATTAGAATTAGAAGCAGGTCAGTATGGTTACACATATCAAAATCCAGAAAGTAGTTTTGGAGGATTTACAAACAATTCAGGTAAAACAATAGATGAAATCATTGCTGAAAAAAATAAAAAATAAAGGTTATGTATGCTAGACTTACAAGATTTAAATGTAGAACAACTCCAAAAGTTAAAAGATGGAAAACAATTAGATCTTGAAGATTTAAACATTGATCAATTAAATATCTTAAAACAAAAAGGTTACGCTGACGATAAAAATATGTCTCAAGATGGAGATGTATTTAAATTTTCTCAAGGAAACATCACAAATCCATTTGGTGCTAATGATGATATCGATAACACTAAAGGTGTTAAGAATTTTGATTTTAGATCTAACTTTGCTGAACAAGATAATGAAGAAGAACGTGTAGCATTTCTTCAAAACAAAGTAGGTAAAGAAGGTTTTGGAAAAGACAACAGAGGTAGATATTATTTAACCGATGTTGGATTAGCTAAAATCGGTGAAGACCCTTTATTAGAAGGAAAAAGAGGCAGATTAATTGATGCCGATTTAGGATTTTTTAAAAATTTAAATCCAACTAATCCAGATTTTATGTATGACCTTGCTGAGTTAAAATCTTCAATTGGTCTTCCGTTATTAGGAGCAATTGGAGCTTCTGTCTTTACTGGTGGTATGGGGGTTATACCTGCAATGGCGATTACTGGTTTAGGTGGTGGTGTAGGTAAGGCTTTAGATGAATTTGTCTTCAATGGTGAAGACATGGAACTAAGTAATACTACTAAAGACATTGCGTATGAAGCTTTACTTTCAGCTGGAGGCGAAGGTTTGGGTAGAGGATTACGGGGAATCTATAGATATTTATTTGCCCCAGGTCAACGAACAACTGCTACAAATTTATTTAGTACGTTTGATGATGCAAACAGAGCGTTAGAACAAGAAGGTTTTGAAAAAAGTTTATTAAGTTACAGAAAGTTCGATCCTAAATTAAAAATTGCGCAAACTTTAGGACAAGAAACACAGAACTTAGGAGCCCTCCCTTCTTTACTACAAGCAACCGGTAGACCTATTCTTGGAAGATTTCAAGGGATGTTTGATACTATTTTTGGAAACCCTAGAGATTATTTCAATCAACGATTTATGAATAATGAAATGACGAAGATGATTTTAAAATCTAAAGGCGTTGATGTGGCTGCGGATAGCGAGTACCAAGCTTTATTAAATAATTTAATTAAAAGTGGTCCTAGAACGTTTATGGGAAGACCTTCTAAACAATTAGAAGCATATTCTGCTAAACTACAACAGTTAGCTAGAACAAGTTTTAAAGATCAATACGATACCGTATTTAAAAACAACTTTGTTAACCCAGAATTTTTATTTAAAGTATATAGAGAAGGCGGAGAAAATGCGTTTCAAACGTTAAGAGATTCTATTAGTGGATCTCAAGCTGCATCTAAAGAAGCTGAAAGAAATATTAATAAATTATTATCTGGGTTATTTGAAGAACAAGTGCCAAAAACACAACAAAAAGTTTTATCAAATGAAGTAATTAAAAATGCTCAACAAGCATATGTTAACTTTCAAAGAGAATCATCTGTGCTTTATTCTAGAGTTGATCAGATGTTTGGTAACAGAGCGATCATTGATGCGTCACCAATTAAAAACATGTTTTTGCAACAAATTAAAGATGGAAATGTTTTAATGGATACACCAGCTGTTAAAAAAGTTATGAGTTACTTACAAGGAAACAAACCATTATTAACATACACACAAGCCAATACTTTAAAACAATTAATGGATGAATTAGGTTATGTGCCAAACCCTGTTGAAGCTGGTTTCGATCAATTTACATTACAACGAGGATCTCAATTCTTAAATGAAGCAATTGGAGCAGCTCCTGAAAGTGCGGCTAAAGTTACTTTAAACCAAGCAAAAAATAAAACCATTTCTGATTGGTTAGCTACAAGTCCAGAAGTTATGAATCCTAATGTACCGTTGAGAGTACAAAACAAAATAAGAGAAATTATAACTAAAGGATCTGACGGAGTTCCGAAAACGTATAAAGATTTATCTACAAATCAAAAAAATGAATTGTTTGATATTGTTAAAGAAAACATTGAATACTTTGACAATGCCTTTTTATCTGAAGGATTTAAAAAAGGTATGAAACAAGCTGTACAAGATAAAAAAACTATTCAAGAAGCATTAAGACTAAGACAAATTGCATTTGATTTTACTAAAAACAACGCATCAAAATTTCAAGCAGGAACTGCAAAAGCATTATTAAAACAAGTTAGAGCAACTGGGGCTATCGACCCATCTCAGTTAAGAAAAATTGTATTAAGAAATAATCCTGATGATTTAAATAGAATATTAAAAGAAGTTAAATTTGGTCAAGGTAAACCGTTTGCAAAAGCAATTCAAGAAATGGGTAAACCATTAAGTAAAGCTGAACAGAAAAAACTTGCAACGGCTAAAGAGTTACTACCAGCAGAAGCAGAAAGAGTTGGTTTAAGACCTGGAGAAAAAATCGCTAGAAAAGTTTTAAGTGATGACGAAGTTAGTAAAACAAAACTATTTATGACTAAGACATTAGTTCAAGATATTTTAAATGGATCTAGAAACAGTATTACTAATAATATTGATGCATCTAAATTTGCAAGAACGATTAAAAAATATGGTGCGGCTACAGGATCTAGAACTCCTTCAACATTAGAGCTTGTCGCTGGTAAACAAGAAGCAGCTAGATTAATGGGTTTAGCAGATGATTTATCTAACGCAACCGGTACCATTGATGATACTTTGTTAAATAATTTAATGAATAGTAAGTATTTAAATAGAGAAATATCTAATGTGGATGACGTAGTTAATTCAATTAAAAATGAGTTGGATACAATTAAAGAGTATAATGATTTAGGTGGTTTTATTGGTGACTTAACAAAACCAGGTATGGAAGGTATCAGAGCAATTGACACTATTTTTGCTCCAAACAATATTGGCCAGTTTAAAAAAGTTGCTAACGTATTAAACCAAACACCAAGAGGTAGAGAAAGTCTACAAACAATTAGAGTAGCAGGTATGAATAAACTATTACAAAAAATGGTTGATGACACAAGTTCTATTGTAGACGGAGTTTTATTAAATGGTCAAAAACTTAAAAATGAAATGTCTAGATTAGGTGGTAAAGAATCCATGGAAATATTTTTTGGTAAAGATTTAGGTAAAGAAATTATGGAGTTTGCAGACCAAGCAACGTTCTTAACACAAAAGAAAACATTATCAGGTGGACTTGTAGCTGCATCAATTGCTCTTAATCCATTAGCTAAAGCACCTATACTAATTCAAATGAACGTTTTATCTAGATTAATGGGTTCAAGATCATTCATGAATTTATTAAACAGAGGTGTTAGAAATGGAAACGCTAGAGATATTGCAGAGATTGCAAGAATTGTAGGAATTCAAACTAGTATGTTGATGGATGATGTCGAGGATCCAGAATATTTTAATTATGATTTACGATCCTCTATGGGGGATGTTGAACAAGCAATTCCACAAATGTCTCAAACACAACCAGCGCAAACACCAGCAGCTCCAGCTAGTGTACCAACAACTCCAGCGGAAGGCCCTCCACAAATTTCAATGATGGCAAATCAATCAATATCAGACAAAATAGAAGATTTATTTCCTGAAGATGATTTATCTAAAGCAATTGCACGTAGACAACAAGCAACTGGTGGTCAAAATGCCTAGAAAATCTGCACTTGAAAAAATAGAATATCATGAAAAAATTTGCAGAATCATGCAAAAACAAACCTTCGATCGAATCGATAAGATGGAAACTCGAATCGCTAGAATAGAAAAATGGATCGTCGGTGGATTAATTGGAATACTTTTAGCTGTACTTTCTACTCATTTAAGCTAATATGTTTTTGTGCTTGTAAAAAAATATCAATACGAAACTTTCGACCGACAAACTAATAACGACACTGGTAAAAGAGTTTATGTCAACAATGCGGCAAGAATGCCTTCGGTTACTACGATTTTAGATTCCACAAAAGACAAATCAGGTCTTGCAAAGTGGATTGCACGTGTAGGCAAAGAAGAAGCTGAAAGAATCAAGAATGAAGCTGCAAAAGTTGGCACAGCGATGCATTTAACGCTCGAAAACCACATTTTAGGTACTGAGTACCATCCAAAAGACGATGACGAAATACATGCCGTTAAAATGGCAGGAAAGGTCATATCTGAAGGATTAGTCCATGTAAACGAGGTTTGGGGCTCAGAAGTGCACCTTAGATACGGAGATTTGTATGCTGGTACAACTGACCTTGTCGGATTGTTTAAAGGCAAACCAACGATCATGGACTTTAAACAAACAAACAAACCAAAACGTAGAGAGTGGATCGAAGATTATTTTATTCAACTTGCAGCTTATTCAGAAGCGCACAAAAAACATCATGGTGAAATAGAAGGTGGTGCAGTTTTAATGTGTAGTCGAAATTTAGAATTTCAATTATTTGAAATAGATAAAGAACAATTACAAATGTACACTAATTTGTGGTGGGATAGATTTAATAGATTTAAAGCTATATCCAAGTCCGTACAACTTCCCCAAGCGTCTGAGCCGAAAGACGAAATTTAGTTTTTAACGCCTTAACAATTTTTTCATCTACAGTATCTTCTGTAATTAAATCAACATAAGTTACTTTTTCTGTTTGACCAATTCGGTGGGCTCGTTCTTCTGACTGCATACGATGTTCAGCATTGTAACTATTTGAATAATAAATAACCGTTGTTGCTTGGGTTAAAGTTAAACCATAACCACCGGTAGATGGATTAGCAACAAAGAATCTGCATTCAGGATTATTATGAAATTGTTTAATGGCTTCTGTTCTTTGTTCTGATGTCACCTTGCCGTAAAACGTAACAGTGCTATTGACACCATATTCTTTAATTAATTCTTCTTTTATCTGTTCAATGTTGTGGACCCAATTAGCCCAAATGATTGCTTTTCCTTCAATGCTTTCAACGACTTCCATTAAAGTATTTAATTTATTATTTTTAAGTTCAACGGTACCCGAATCACCAGTAAAGAATCCTGCTGTAATTTGATGTAATCTTAGTATTTCAGTTAATACATTATTCACTGTCATTTCATTTTGTTGTAGATTTGCACGAGCTTCAGATTCAATTTGATCATAAAGTTTTTTCTGCTCATCGGTAAGTTGCACATAACGAACAGTGTATAATTTTTTAGGTAAATCTAAACATTCTTCTTTAGTTACTCTAAAAGAAAAGTTTGGTAACTTGTTTTCAATCTCTTCTAAATTTTTAAATCCAACTGGAGTTGCTATTTCACGATCTCCAAAATGCATGATTTCAAAATGACAATGATAATTTTTAAATGCATATAACGATTTAAATCCTAAATGATTCGGATCGAGAAAGTAACATTGTGTGTACAAATCAAGAGGGTTTTTGGTTATCGGGGAACCAGTTAATATTCTACGGTATTTAGCTATTTTTCTTAATTTAAGTATGTTTTTTGTACGAATTGCTTTATTATTTTTAATTGCAGTTGATTCGTCGATCGACATTAAACAATGATGTTTTTTTACAAAATCTTCAGCAAATTTTAAACCTTTCTTAGTCGAGAATGCTTCAACATTCATTACTAATAATTTTAACTGGTCAATGTTTTTTTCAATAAATTCTTTTATATTTTTTTCTTTTAAAGTGGGTTTCCATAATATACTATTATACGGCACATTTAAATGCTTAGGTAATTCATCATTCTGCCATATTGTATAAACTGATTTAGGTGCTATAATTAAACCCGCATTTATTAAATTCTGTGAAAAAAGAATTCCTAAGTTATCAATTAAAACTTTCGTTTTACCGGTACCCATTTCCATAAAGTATGCAAAACTTTCTTTACTCCAACCTAACTCTAAAGCTTTTCGTTGATGTTCGTACGGAGGGGTCTTGAAATTATATTTTTGTTTTTCCACGAATGTGTAAATATATTACTTGACTTATAATTGCAATATAATATTTAGAGCGCAGGAGGAAATATGGTAGAACAAATAAAAAAAGGATCGGGCGATAAGTATGACTACTTACACGATCAATGTAAAATCTTAGAACAAACAAATAAAGAAATTGAAGAACTTGAAAAACAAGTTTCTGAAAAAAAAGAATATCGAATGAAACTTCGTGACGAAGTGATCCCTAATTTAATGGAAGAATTGAATATTAAAAAATGGGAATTCACTGACGGAACCGAAATTAGTTTATCACCGTTTTATGGAGCTAAACTATCTCAAGAAAGAAAACAAGAATGTTTTGAATGGTTGAGAGAAAACGGACACGGAGCTTTGATAAAAAATTTCATAACCGTAGACTTGGGTATGAAAAAAGACCAAGTAGCTCAAAAGGTTCTAGACTACTTGAAATCTTTAAACATTAGTTCTGAAGTAAAAGAAGATGTACACTCACAGACTTTGAAAGCCTGGTTTAAGGGTGAAATCGAAGAAGGACGATCAGTGCCATCGGATTTATTTCAAACTTATGTAACTAATAGAGCCAAACTTAAATAGGAGACAATATGCAAAACGCAAAACAGCAAAACGCAACACAACAAACAAACGTCGTAAAACAAACTTCGGGTGGAGATTTAGCTAATCTTATTTCACAAGATTCTGATTTAGGACATGATAATGTTACTGATAATGATGTAACGTTACCTAGACTTAAATTACTGGCTAGTACCTCACCTGAGTGTCAACCAGGAAGTTCAGATTATATAGATTCTGCAAGACCTACTATGTTTTTAAATAGTGTCACAAAAAGTCTATATGATGGTAGTCAAGGACTATTTGTAGTTCCGTGTTATTATAAACTTACTTATAAAGAGTGGGACATGAATAACACAAGCTCTGGTCCTATAGCGGAATATCCAGGAGACCACGATATAAAACATCAAACTACTAGACAAGGATCGAAAGATGTTCTTCCTAATGGCAACGTGTTAGAGGCTAACGGAGAACATTATATTTTAATTCTTGATGAAAACTTTAACGTAGCAGAGAAAGCTGTTGTTTACATGAGTAAGACTCAGTTTAAAAAATCAAAACAATGGAATGCTATGATTATGAATATGAGAAAAGAAATCAACGGCAAAAAAACAGAGATGCCTAGATGGTCTCAAATTTATAAAATGAGTTCAATCATGGAAAGAAATAAAACATATTCTTGGCCAGGATTTGTGATTAATCATCATGGTGACGTATCTGCAGATGTTTATAAAATTGGAAAACAGTTTTATGAAACAATCAAAAAAGGTGATATTAAAGTTCAATCTGAAGCACAGGCTACAGCTTCAACTGAGAATGTAGCAGGTGACAAACCACCATTTTAATGATTCAAGAGTTCATAGACCTTTTCAAAGGCTTGGACATTGCCTATGGAGAATATTTCCTTAATGGAGATCGAGACTCCAAGACCGGTAAAACAAAGGGCCAAGCGATTACTAAGCGTGGCCCTGTTACCGAAGAACTATTTAGAAAACATTTAAACGGAGAGATTAATTTAGGTATTATTCCTATTAACAAAGAAAATAAATGTTCATGGGGATGTATTGATGTTGATAAATATAATCTTGACCATAAAGCTTTAATAGAAAAATTTCGTTATAAAAAATATCCTTTAGTTCCTTATCGATCAAAATCTGGTGGGGTGCATTTATTCTTACACATTAACGGTCACGTGTCTGCTTCAGACATGATTGATAAATTAACTGCGATTGCATCTGATTTAGGATTATCTTCTTGTGAGATATTTCCAAAACAAAGAGAAATAATGGTTCACAAAAACGATCTCGGTAATTGGTTGAATATACCTTACCAACAAGCAGCTCGCACTACTAGATATGCTATGTATGATAATGGTGTAGGGGTTCCTGTAAATGATTTGTTTGGATTTGTAAGTAAATATCGAGTTACACCAGAACAGTTTTATCAAATTGAAATTGAGAAAGTAACAGATCAAGAAGATGAATTTGATCAATTCCCACCATGCTTACAAGCTTTAATTAGAAACAATTGTGAAGACGGATATCGAAACAATGCGCTCACGGGATTTGCAACCTTAGCTAAAAAAAGAAATCCAGAGGGTTGGCAAAAAGAAGTTTGGGATCGTAATGAAATGTTTAACGAACCACTTCCAAAATCTGAAGTTCAAGGATTAATTAAACAATATGAGAAAAAAGATTACTCTTATAAATGTTCTGATCTTCCGTTAAAATCACATTGTAATGCAGCTTTGTGTAAAGAATTAAAATATGGAATTGATTCTGGTTCCTATGTGCCATCCATTGATTCTTTTCAAAGACTTAAAACAAATCCACCTATTTATTTTTTAACTCTTGGCAAAATGACCGTTGAGTTAACTGGCAAACAATTAAATCAACAACAATTATTATCTGAACAATTATTTGATCAAGCTGATATTGTTTGGATGAAAATGAAAGACAAAGATTATAGAAAATTTTTAGTGCAGCTAAAAACAATGCAACAAGATATTGAAGGCTATGATGAAACCGAAGAATCAGAACAAGAATTTAAAGACACGATTATTCAATTTACACAAGAAACACAACAAGCAGATAACCCATCACAAGTTGAAGCAGATATGTGGTATTTAAATAAAGATTCTATTGTATTTAAGTACAGAACATTCGAAAGATTTATTAGAAAAAACAATAAAACTATTAAAAAATTTGAGATTATCAATGTCTTAAAGAAAAATGGTTGTAGTAAAAAAGCTTACTATGACAAACTTAAATTAAAAAATGTTTGGTTAGTAGATAAAGTTGAAGAACCAGTTATAGAAAGGTCGAGTAATGTTTTGTTCCAAAGAACAAAGGCACCATTTGAAGAAGAAAACAGTTAAGATCTTTGGTCCTCCAGGGACAGGTAAAACAACCACTTTGTTAAATCACTTAGATCGATTGTTTGCTAAAGGCCTCAGACCGATTCAAGTTGCATTTTTAGCATTTACAAACAAAGCAGTAGATACTGCAGTCGAAAGAGCAAAGAAACAATTTTTAGATTCTACTGATGAAGACATGTTTAATTTTAGAACTTTACATAGTTTTTGTAGACAAAATTTTAAATCTAAACCAGTCATTGACCCCGAAACAGACATGGTTGAATTTGCTGAAAAATTAAAATTACCTAAGATTCGATATGAAAAACATAATGGCCAAGCAGTTTGGAATGACTGGTCGTTAAGAGTTTACGATAAAGCAAGAAATAGATTAGTGTCTCCAATTGAACAATACAAAAAAGAAGAAAATAAAAGAGTAGTTAGAGCGAAATATGAAATAATTATTAATGCATACGAACAATTTAAAAAAAATCATCGAGTAGATTTTACAGACATGATTGAAGAGTATTTGGAAAAAGCAGATGACCCTAGTTTTAAAGTTTTAATTGTGGACGAAGCTCAAGATTTAACTCCCCTTCAATGGAAGTTAGTTTATAAGTTAGCTAAAAATTCTGATAAGATATATCTTGCAGGAGACGATGACCAAGCAATCTATGAATGGAATGGAGCAGAGGTAGAAAATTTTATAGATTTTCCAGGACGAAATTTTATATTAAATCGATCGCACAGAATACCTAAAAAAATTCATCAATATTCACAATATATTTCAACTTATATCAAAAACCGAGTAGAGAAAAAATTTATTCCTTTAAAAGAAGAAGGAAGTATTTTTACTTACAATCGTTTTATTGACATACCTTTTAAACAACCAGGTTCATGGATGATTTTAGGTCGAACTAATAAAATAGTCTATGAATTAAAAGAAGAAGCAAGAAAACTTGGATTGTATTTTAAAGATACCAATGAGCATAAATCGTTTGATTCTAATAAATATAAAGCTGTTCAATCATGGAACAAGTTAATAAATGGCGACAGTATTCAAAAGCACGAGGTGCAAGTACTTTATATGTTTATCAATGATATTCAACACGGTTATCGGAGTACGGATACTAAAAGATGGTCTTCGGTGCATAAAGAACAATTATTAGATTTAAATTTTTTAAAAGAATACGGAGGATTGAAAGCTGAAGTTAAAAACTGGCAAGACATGTTTAACAGAAACTTTCCTGAAAAAGATAAAATTTATTTTGAAAATGTTGTAAAAAATGGTACAAACATGGATGAAGATCCACGGATTCTTATCGACACCATACATTCAATCAAAGGAGATGAAGCGGATCATATTTTATTATATGAGAAAAGTAGTTACGCAGCTTCAATCTATCGTAAAAGCTCTAAAGCAGTTAGTTCAGAATATAGAGTTTGGTATGTGGGGGTTACCAGAGCCAAAAAAAATTTACATATATTACGGAGTAACTTTGATACTACTTTCCCTTTATGTAGGCTTAAAAACGAACTAGAAAGGTTAGACTATGAATAAAAAAGATATGGATGAAGCGTTTCCGTTAGATCATCAGGTAGGTGGAGACCACTATAAAGACCTTAAAATTCAACCATTTACGTATTATAGAGCTAATAATTTTAACCCAACCCAAGCTGCAATTATAAAATATGCATCAAGATTGTACACCAAAGGAGATGTATTTGAACAACTCGACAAAATTATTCAATTTTGTAATTTAGAAAAGGACTATATACGTACACATGGCCAACCGAATAAAAAAAACAATAAAAGTAAATAACCATACATTTCATCTTGAAATCTATATTCAACTTGAAGGAACTAAAGATGTTACTTGGGAAATCTTCCCAGAAGATTATCATGCAGCTCTTTATGCATTTAGCAACAAACAAAAATTAAATAAAATAATAGAGGACAAACACATTTATGAGCCATCAAATTAATTTTATATTTAGAGAATCGGATTGGAAAACTCCAACACACTTTCCCGATTTAAGATCAGCAAAAGAAGTTGCAATTGACTTGGAAACTAAGGATCCAAATATTAAAAATCGTGGTCCTGGATGGCCGTTTATGGATGGGAATATTATTGGAGTTGCAGTCGCTGCAGATGGTTTTAAAGGTTATTATCCAATTGCTCATGAAGCAGGTTCCAACATGGACATGAAAATGGTTTTAGACTGGGTGCAAGATATTTGTAGTGCGCCTTGCGATAAAATATTTCACAATGCAGCGTATGACGTAGGTTGGTTAAGGGCTCACGGAGTACGGATCAAGCAAGGTCGAATCATTGATACTATGATTGCTGCAGCTTTAGTAGATGAAAATAGATTTTCATATTCATTAAATGCATTATGTTTTGACTGGTTAGGTGAAGTTAAGGCAGAGAAAGAATTAAAAGAGATTGCAGACGAGTGGATGGTAGATGCAAAAGGAGAAATGTATAAACTCCCAGCGCAGTTTGTAGGTTATTATGCAGAACAAGATGCGGAACTAACGTTAAAACTTTGGCAACATTTAAAAGTAAAAATAGAAAAAGAATCTTTGTTTGATATTTTTGATTTAGAATGTGATGTCTTTAAAGTGGTTCATGAAATGAGAGCACACGGTGTACGTGTAAATTTAGAACAAGCACAGAACTTAAAAGATACGTTTGTCGAACAAGAAAAAAAATTATTACATCAAATAAAAAAACTTTGTGGATTAGATGTAGAACTTTGGGCAGCAAGATCTATTGCAAAAGCATTTGATAAATTAAATATTAAATATCCATTATCAGAAAAAGCAAAAGAACCTAGCTTTACTGCGAACTGGTTACTTAATTGTGATGCTCCAATTGCAAAATTTATTAGAGAAGCAAGAGAAATTAATAAATTTCATAGCACATTTATTGATTCTATTTTTAAATATTCACATAACGGACGAATACATGCGGACATCAATCAATTACGATCCGATAGTGGGGGTACGGTATCCGGTAGACTAAGTTATTCAAATCCTAATTTACAACAGATTCCTGCTAGAAACAAAGACTTCGGTCCTAAAATTAGGGCTCTATTTAAGCCTGACAGCGGTTTTGAGTGGGGTTCATTCGATTATTCACAGCAAGAGCCACGTATGGTCGTACACTATGCTTCTAGCATTGGATTTGAAGGAGCTTATGATTTAATTCGAGCTTATGAAAAAGAAGACACAGACTTTCACCAAACTGTTGCAGAAATGGCTGGAATACCAAGGACTCAAGCAAAAACAATTAACCTAGGTTTATTTTATGGAATGGGAGTGAATAAACTAGCAAGAGAACTTGGAATTGATAAAGACCAAGCAACAGAAATATTAAACCAGTACAATTCAAAAGTCCCTTTTGTAAAACAACTTGCAAGACGATGTAGCGATTCAGCTGAAACAAATGGTTCTATTCGGACGATAAAAGGTCGTCGATGTAGATTTGATCAATGGGAACCACAAGCTTGGGGTTTACACAAATCTTTACCTTACGATGAAGCAGTTGTAAAATATGGTAAAAATAATTTAAAACGAGCAGGAACATACAAAGCTCTTAACCGGTTGATCCAAGGTTCAGCTGCGGATCAAGTTAAAGTTGCGATGGTTGAAGCTTATAAAAAAGGTTTCTTGCCATTGATTCAAATACATGATGAATTATGTTTTAATGTTCGTCCAGCCAAAGATGTATCAGAAATAAAAGAAATTATGGAGAAATGCATCCCAGAATTAAAGGTACCATCATTAGTAGATGTTGAAATCGGAAAGAGCTGGGGTGAATGTCAGAAAATATAAATCGAAAAAATTTAAATTTAGGGAAATGTCCTACATGTGATGAGTGGACTCATTTTGATTTAATTAAAAAAATTAGTAAATCTAAATCAATTGTAAAATGTAGTTTTTGTTTAAACAAATTAAAACAATATAAAAATGGAAAAGTACATTACGAAGAAATTAAATCACACGACCTTTTCGGGTAAAATTGTCTGTGAACAATGCAAGAAAAAAATTTCAGTAATTATTGAAAATAAAAAATATTATTGTGGAGAGTGTGCTTTACATAATCTCAAAGTAAAAGAGGGCGCAAAGGCCTTGACCAAATCAATGGTTTGGAAAATAAAATATAAAAACTAATAACTAAGCAGTTGCTTCGTCACTAGCAATATCAAAAAGACCTTTTTTTGCATCTTCAACTGATTGAGCTGCAATCTTAACTTTAAGATCTTTTATTTTAATGTCGATCCACTTCATGTCTGTTGTAACTCTACCCTGTGCTAACGCTTTGTTGGCCCATTGAGACTCCAACTGAAGTTTCTCCGATATTAACTTTTGTAACATCTTTGACCTCCTCAAAAGTTACAAAACAGTAGTCTGGTCGATACATGTTTTCATCTTCGACCTTATCAAAGGAATCCCCTTGATCTACTGCTTTCAAAAGTCTTTGGTTTGCATCTTGATCGTCTTCGGCCTGGACTACCTTTTCGTAGTACTTTCCAGCACACCGAATTTTAAAAAGATAAGACTTCATGTATGTAGATTAATGATAATGGGAGGAAAAGTCAACTACTTTGAATCTCTTTACATTCAAATTTAATAGCTAATTTTTCTTTATTTATGCGGTTTTTTCCATAATAAGACTCATCCTGGGCTAATAATTTCATGCTTTCTTGCCCTAAAGCATAGCCAGCAATGGCACAATCGTAATGACTTTTAAACATGTATTTTGGTGTCGTGGATTCAAAACATTGTCCAGTAATTAAACTGCAAAGATGTAAAATTAAAATAAATTTCATTATTCACATTATGTTTTATTTTATTGCTTGACAATAGATACAAAAAAATTATTATCATGGGATATGAAGATAAAATTAGTTTCACAAACTAACATGGAACGATCTGTTTCTTCAGAGGGTAAAAAGGATCCGTTGTATTTAGATCCAATCTCAATTGAAAAGTTTACAGTTGAGTGGGATAAAAATGCAAAAACATTAACATTATTTTTAAATGATGCCACACTAAATCAATTTAAAACTGGTGATTTAGAAAAAATGTTTGATTCACTTTTACTATCAATAAAAGAACAAATGCTAAAATGGAGGAAAAACTAATGAATCTAAAAGAAACAACGTGGAACGATGTAGATGAAGCGATGGATTTTGCAGTTAGTGAAATTGCAAGATTGAGAAAAGAGAACAAAAGTCTCAAAGCAGCTTTAGCTTTACAACCCCCACTATTATTAACAAATGAGGTAAAAGATGGACATCAACAAGTGGAAGTCAATCGCAGTAAGAATTGACGATTACAAAATTCTTAAAGCACTGGGAGTTAAGGATGAACGAAGACCCGTCGAATTGATCGCGATTATGACGCGGAAAGAAGTCGAAAGACGGGCTAAAGCGAAGAACATGTCGGTCAACGCTTATTTGAAAAAGCTCATGGAAGACGCTAAAAAACCTGACGACTACAAAAAAGCGGTCAACGGGTCTATAAAAAAATAACTTGTAATCTCATCTATTTTCTAGTAATAATTGAGCAAAGCGTAATCACGCGGTCAAACATTATTTCAATTATATTTAGGAGATAGATGAGTATTAAAAAAGAGCTGAAAGAGGCTATTGAGATTATAGCCCATAAAACAACACCAACTGAGTTTGATAAAATCAAACAGGTTATGTTTGGTTTATATTCTGGTTGCACTTTTGGATTACCTGAACAAGGGATCGAATTTCTTATCACAATGGATTCTGAATATAAAAAGGCACGTAGTAAAACTTTAAAAGGTACAATACTTCGTGTTGTTAAATAATCTCAAGATGAGTGGCCAGTTTTCCACACTTTCGAACTACCAATCGATCCTTCCCTGGCCACTCATTTTAAGGAGCTATAATGGATTATTTAAAAAACGAATCAGAACCAGAAGAATTACAACCTGAAGTAAAACTTTGGCGAGCTGTATTATCCAAAGCTTTTGAGGACGCGTTATACCGAGGACTCGAACGTCCATTAATTGTTCACAAAAACGAAGCTCACATGTGGTTTGTCAAAAATGATGACGATTTTGCCTATGTTTGTTATTGCTCTTTGTTTGAACCTGAGTATATTCATGACAAGTATTTTGAAATGCTTGAAAGTGGAAAAATTAGATTTACAAAAAAACAAATTAAATATTTGAAGTGGAGAAAAATATATGATCAACGACGGAATAAAAATAAGTGATAAAGCTTACACCGCAGGATTCATCGATGGAGAAGGTTATATTGAATCTGTTTGTCGATTAAAGAAAAATGGTCGAGGCGTTGCGTACCCAACACACACGCACAGAATTGAAGTGTGTAATACCGACTTTGGAATCTTACAACGATTACAACAAACCTTTGGACTTGGAACGTTAGTCGAAAGACCTTCACGAATTACGGTGAACGGGAACCAGTCTAAACCACAGCTCATGTGGAATGTACGTGGAACTAAAGCTTATGAATTGTTGAAAATGATTTTACCTTTTATGAAACAACAAAGTAAAATTAAAACTGCAAATAAAATTATAAAATATTTTGATGAGAAAATTAAAAATTCTTGATTTATTTTCTGGGATTGGAGGTTTTAGTCTTGGATTTGAAAAAACGGGATTATATCAAACTGTAGCATTTTGTGAAGTAGACCCTTACTGTAAACAATTGCTGCAAAAACATTGGAAAGGTGTTAAGATTTATGATGATATTAAAAAACTCAAAGGGCAAGAACTCAAAGAAGAGTTTGGACAAATCGACATCGTCGCGGGTGGTTTCCCCTGCCAGCCTTACAGCGTTGCAGGAAAACAGAAAGGAACCAATGACGATCGATATCTCTGGCCAGAAATGTTTCGAGTTATTACCGAAGTGCAACCAAGGTGGGTTGTTGCAGAGAATGTGCGAGGAATTGTTAACATCCAAGACGGCGTGGTCTTCGAACGTGTGTGCTCTGATTTGGAGAACCAAGGATACCAAGTACAACCGTTTAATATTCCAGCTGCGGGCGTCGGTGCGCCCCACCAAAGGGAAAGAATCTGGATTGTGGGCCACTCCAAACACTATGGACCACTTGCCTCCGAGATCGAAAGAAGGTACCCTCAAGATGATGCACGGTCAACGGAAGGGGAGAACTCGACCATCGAATTTAAGGGAACAAGTAGACCCAGAGACAATGAAGTTATGGAGAACACCAGACGCACATTGCGACAGGGGGCCAGCATCAGAGGAACGAATGAAAATGAAATTAGAGAAGAAGATGCCAATAAGTCTGAACGATCAAGTGAGACACCAGCAAATCTTATGGCCAACTCCGAGAGCATCCGGTCAAGAGAATCCAGAAAGTTTAATCAAACGCAAGGGAGTGCAGAAAGCAATGCAACACAATCTAACAGCAGCAGTGCAGATGGTGCCCACTCCAACATCGAGGGACCACAAGGACAATGGCCCGAACACGAATTATGCGAAGGCGAAGGCGAAACACAGATTAGCTGGCCACGCAGGTGGGAGTTTGAACCCGACGTGGGTCGAGTGGCTAATGGGGTACAAGGCCGGGTACACCGACTTAAAGCATTGGGAAACTCTATCGTCCCGCAAATCGCAGAAGAAATCGCAAAAGCAATAGGAAAAGCAGAATATGAAAAAAGATAAAGATCGCAAAGCTCATTTAAAAATAGGGACTTTCTTAGAACGGATTGAATACATCAAAGAAAAACAAAACGTTTTAGATTTTTTTCTAGAAAAGAATAAAATTGAACCAAGTGGTGGTTGTTATTATTCCCAGTTCACTGCCGATTTAACAAAAGAACTATTGGCTCATTTGAAATCTTTTAAGCCCGATCCTAGAAGTAAACGTGAAGTTGAGTTTAGTAACAGTAATCAAAGGTTTATAAAACGATTGCAAAAGCTTGATCAACGATATAAAAACAATTTGAAAAAAGATGTTCACTGAAGAAAATAAATTTACAGGCGAACCTGCCATGCGAATCTTGTCGTTAGGAGCTGGGGTTCAAAGCTCAACGATGGCCTTGATGGCAGAAGAAGGTGCGTTTGGCGTTAAACCTGATGCAGCGATCTTCGCGGACACGGGTTGGGAACCTAAACCCGTAATCGAACATTTGAATTGGTTGAAGAAACAATTGTCTTACCCAGTTTATATTTGTAGTAAAGGCAACATTAGAGAAGATATTCAAAACGCAATGTCGGAAAACGGTAACCGATTTGCATCTGCACCATTTTTTACTAAGAACCCTGACACGAATAAAAAAGGCATGTTGCGTAGACAATGCACTAGAGAATATAAAATTACTCCCATTCAAAAACAAACAAGAGAATTGATGGGTGTAGGTTTTAGAAAAAGATTTCCAAAAGACAAGTGGGTTGAAATGTGGATTGGAATTTCAATGGATGAGATTATGCGAATGAAGCCTGCAAGAATCTGGTGGCAAAAGAATCGTTGGCCATTGATTGAAAAGAAGATGTCAAGAGACGATTGCATGACCTGGTACAATGGTAAAGATTATCGAAGACCTGCAAAGTCTGCTTGTATTGGTTGTCCTTTTCATGATGATGCATTTTGGGCTGACATGAAAACTAATCGACCAGAAGAATTTAAGGATGCCTGTGAGATCGATGAAACCATTCGAAAAGGCAATAAGAAAGTTAAAGACCAGTTATATATTCACCGATCTTGTGTACCATTGAAGGACGCAAAATTTAAAGTTAAGAAACAAGAACCTGATTTATTCAATCAAGAGTGCGAGGGCATGTGTGGCCTGTAAATGAGATCCTTCATTGAAGCTGCAATTGATGTTGGCAGTGGACTTCTTCTTTCGACTTTAATCCAATTATACATTTTTCCGTTTTTTGACTTGCACCCAACGATTTTCGAAAGTTTTCAAATCGCAATCATTTTTACTGTTATTTCTTTGTTTCGTTCTTGGTTGTGGAGATTATTGTTTAAGAGGTGGGGAGCAAGAAAGGATTGAAAAATAATAAATACTCCCCACCCAATGGAGAAAAATTAGTCATCCATGGACAAGTAAAAAACAATCAAAACCATAGACGCCTAACCACAGTTGAAATATAGATTAAAATACTGGTCTCCGCAATACGTACACATTAGCACGGTGAACGGGTGACGGATAACGGGGGCCGAAGCCCCTGTTCTAGGTCATATTGATCCTTTTGTTGTAAAGAGAAAGTTTCTATGAAAATAAAAACTTAATTAAAATTTATCATAAAATTATTTGTTTGACAAATAAATATATCCCATGTAAATAAGCTGTATGTTTTTATTTATATTTACTGGTTTGGCGGTTTTGACGATGACACCAATTGCAATTGGTTTGTTAAAATCTCTTATAACCTTATTATTTTACGGCGGAATTTAGTTGTATTTCTGCCACAGTGCGGTCATATTTGGCGGCTATTGTGCGGCGGTTGCCGCATTTCGGCTGCCGTTCCCAGAATTTCAGCGTACTTTCAGCCTACTACGCTGACAAAATAAACCGCATTCTATAAGGATTATTTAACTTATTCTGGTTTCAGCGTACTTTTTACCTTTTTTTCGTGTTAGAGGTAGTTTTACTATATAGTACCTATAGTAGACTGAAAAAATTTATACGATGATAGCGTTCACTGTATACTTGTGATAATAATAAACCATGAAACGATTAAACCGACTGGGAGCCAAGCTCACACCGAAACAAAGACAATTTGCTGAGATTTATGTAGCTAATTATCCAGACATGTCTAAAACTGAAGCTGCCGAGAAGGCCGGGTATAGTAAGGCAATTGCGTCTAAGACAGGATCAAATTTAACTAACCCTGATTTAAATCCAGCTGTGGTTTCATACATGGAAATTATTCGGGACCAAAAATCTGGTTACTTCAAAGATTACTTGAGACATTTAAAAAGATTAGAAACATTATCAAAAAAAGCTGAAGGCAAAGGCCAGTATGCTGCAGCTGTAAATGCTGAATTTAGACTAGGTCAAGCTGCTGGTTTTTATGTTGACCGGGCTGAAATAAAAGTTGAAGATTTATCCTCAATGAGTAAAGAGGAGTTAATAGATCAAATAAAAAAACTACAGGATGAAATACCTCAAGCCAATGTTGTCGAAGTCCCAGCAGAAGAAATTAAAGAATCTAAAGACTGAGAGAGATTGGTGGAATTTATTTCACGAGATCCACAACGGGCACTTGATAGGAAGTTCTGTTGGTTCAGTAGAGGTGAAAGTAAATGAAAAAAAAGATAAAAATAGGATACGACGATATAAAAATCCAGAAGGTCGATTTCACCCCTCAAAAACAAAATGATGCATTAGGCGAGTTTAAAGCTTCTTCTTCAGTTATTGAAATCGCTAAAGGAATGACCCCAAGACAGGAGGCCAACACCCTTTTACATGAAGTTTTGCACGGATGTGTGTATCAAACTGGTCTAAATTCTGATGGTGGAGCCCTTTCAAAAGACGATAGCGAGGAGTTAACTGTAAATGCACTTGCTAATTCTATATCCCAAGTTATAAGAGATAATAAGTGGTTTTTACCCTACCTACAAAATGCTATTTCAGGAGGTCTAGATGGCGTTGAAAAAAGCCGAATCAAAGTTGTACCAAAGAATAAAAAAACACATAAAAGACGCGCACTTTCAAAGAATAGAAACAAGTACAATTCAAGGCGTTCCTGACATAAATTACTGTATCGAAGGCGTCGAAGGATGGATCGAATTAAAGGTAAGCCGAGGTAAACTAAGTCGTTTCCAGAAGGTCTGGATTTATACCAGATTAAAACATGGTGGACGCGTTTTTATCCTGGTTTCCGTACCCAGGGAGAGAGCGCTAAAACTTTTCAAACCGAAACCCTCAACCCGTGACCCTCTTTCCGATCCACCGATTCGCGTATTACGGGAGCCGATCAACTGGCAAAATTTAAAAAATTTTTTAAAAAATTTATAAAAAAATAGTTGACACTATCTCCCATGATGATAAAAGGATAATTGGTAGTTCGATTTAAAACTTTTTTATAGCTCCTGTTTTTTATCGACTACGAATGGGTCGACGGTCGACTTTTGACCGAGTTAACCGTCGATGCCTTCGACCCGTAAAAAGTTAACACAGACAATTTTTACTGGTCGGAGGCCGGGTTACCCTATAGGCAATGACCCGGCCGTGCTTCTGGTCTAGTCGTAGCCTTGAGCCGGGACACCCCAGAAGTAATTAGTAAAGTGGTGTAAGGACCCATACTAATCGATCTCGACCCGGTAGCCTGGGTCGGGGTCGGCCAGATCCTAAGACTGGGTCGGACAGATCCTAAGACTGGGTCTGGTCACTCTATAGCTTCTAGAGTATAAAACTATGTTGCTAATGCGATAAGCATTGTAATCTTATCTAGCTCCAGGAGATATCCTGGGGCGAAATAATTTTAGAAGGGAAGGAAATATGTATTTTATATCTATATACCAAACTTACCGGGCTTTCGGTGGCCATGAAGAAGGAGGCTGGTATTACACAGCTGGTGCAAAACACCGGGACATTAGGATCGCTTTTCAAACTAAAGAAAAGCTCAAAGCAGCCCTCACCAGGCTAAGGCCAGCAATTGACCGGGACAGTGACCGGTACGACGTGCAGCTTCAGGCCAGGGTTTATGAAAACCAGGTTGGCCCTGATGAATTACCAGTTCCTAATTATCAATAAATTTTTTAGTTGACATTTGAATTTATAGTCTTATATTCATGGGATAACTAAAACAAAGGAAGGATATATGTTACTACAAGTAAATACTAATTGGAAAACAATTAAGTCTATGAAATACGGGGTGATTACCGGGATCCTATACCTGGCGCCTCATAAAACTAGCGGCAAAAATGTTTGTCCCTGGGCTTCGCCTGGTTGTATTGATGGCTGTTTATATAAGGCCGGGCGTGGCCAGATGATTTCGGTACAGTCGGCCCGAATTAGAAAAACGCTGGCCTTTTTTAAAGATCGTAATAAATTTTTGGCTGAGCTGCACAGTGATATAACTATACTGTTACGCCGGGCAAAAAAGAAAAAAATGAAACTGGCGATCCGTTTGAATGGTACGTCCGACTTGCCCTGGGAGAAATATTTGTTTCAAGGTAAAAATTTAATGGACCATTTCCCGACAGTGACATTCTACGACTATACAAAGGGAGATAACCGGATCCATGACAATCAGCCTGGCAATTACCATTTAACCTTTTCACGATCCGAAACTAATGAGAAGGAAGCTTTTAAACTAATTAAAAAGTCACCAGTCGCGGTTGTCTTTAAGGATAAGTTACCAAAGCTTTATAAAAAATACAAAGTGATTAATGGTGATTTACATGACATGCGATTTAAAAATAAATCAAATGTGGTTGTTGGCTTACTTGCTAAGGGTCGAGCAAAAAAAGATAAATACGGTTTCACGGTTTCCGCTTAACTGTATCCTTCCAAGCGGGAAGAAGGGGCGAGTAATCGCCCCTTTTTTTTATTTTTAATTAATCTCTAAAAACTGGAATAATTGGCAAGTCTTTTAGATTTGTGGCAATCGCTCCCGCGTCATTGCCTTCATCATCAGCTTGAGGCGTTAGGACAACGCCATTTGATAAATAGATTTCACAAGGTTGAGTATCCCATCCGAAATATTCTTCTGTCTTTTCGGGACTTAACCATTTGACATCTTTTATAGTTTGCCCGACAAGGTGCTTTCGCACCTTATCTAGCCATAATTTATTATTACTCATTATCGATCCCTCCTTATTTCGATTTTATCATCATTAACATTTTTTGCAAATGTTAACATATGCCAAACGGCGAGATCATAGGGTTTTCGATTAGTTTTGCAAAAATCAAAACCTAAGTCTTGCCCCTCATAACTTCTGTCTCGCTTCGTAAAATCTTTAAACAAGACAAAGGTTTCATGAGAGTTTGCCCCTACACCATTAAAGACAATCACTTCATCTTTGTGTTTAACTGGGGTCTCGTTTTTGATGATAGTTCCATCAAAGTTTTCAACGATGTAGTCGTATTCATCTTTTATTTTTGACCACTCGTTATTATCAAAGGGCTTTTTATAAGTCCAATAGTTAGTGTATCCCATAATGTATCCTCCTATTTTTATTTATGGTTATGTATTGACTTTATATGATCATGGGATATAGTCAACTAAAAAAACAAGGAGGATACAAAATGGGCAGATACTATAGTGGAGACATTGAAGGCAAATTTATGTTTGCTGTTCAATCAAGTAATGACGCTGACTTTTTTGGCGTCGAGGGTCACTCGGATTATTTACATTATACTTTTGATAAAGATAATCTAGAGGACATCAAAAAAGGTATCTCCAAGTGTAAAAAAGCATTAGGAGAACATAAAAAAATACTTGATACATTTTTCAAAGAAAACATGGGTTGGAACTATGAAATGATGTGTAAGTATTTTGAGGACAAGCACAACATCATGTTAGGAACTGAAAGAAATGTTCGGAACATGCTAGGTTGGTATGCTCGACTTGACCTTGGAGAAAAAATCAAAAAATGTGTCGAGGAAAACGAAGTTTGTTCATTCGAGGCTGAAATCTAAAAAAAATTAAAGGGGAGCAATTGCTCCCCTTTTTTTTATCTTTTATCTAAATATTTTATTCTATCGTCGATCCGACCGAACGCGGAAATTTTGATTTCCTCTAATGTACTGGTGGAATTTTTTGGGTAAAAAGTTATAAAATCGTCATCCTTTTCACACGTGATTTTTTTAGTGTCAAAATCCATTCCAATTGAATAACCCTTATATTTATATTTCAT
>Ga0208644_1000729_pt1 | contig 29265 bp, 33 predicted proteins | sample VirMetDEL_Nov_18_FD_184517 | JGI IMG/M metagenome (GOLD analysis project Ga0208644, IMG submission 184517) | Aqueous microbial communities from the Delaware River and Bay under freshwater to marine salinity gradient to study organic matter... | ecosystem: Environmental > Aquatic > Marine >...
TTCGCCGACCGGGCTTCCGACCTGATCGGTGAGGACGAGGCCGAGTTCGCCGTCACCGACGCCCTGTTCGCCACCGACAAGGCCGCCGACTTCGCTCACGCCGCCGGTCGGGCCACCGAGCGTGCCGCCCAACTCGCCGCTGTTGCCGCTGCCCTCGTCGCCGACCTCATCGAGGACCTCGACTAACCCCAACCGAAAGGACGACTGCCATGTCTCGACCCGAGCCCCTCTCGATGGCCTGCCTTGAGTGGGCCGCCACCGCCACCTCCTGTTCCATCCTGTCCCCCGAGAACCGCAGCAACGCCGAGCAGCTTGGCGTCCGGTGTGGCCGTGTGTGCACCAAGGCCGACGCCCGCAAGGCTCTCGTGCAGACCGAGGCGTGGGCCGACTTCCTCCAAGAGCTGCGATACAGCGACGAGCGGGAGTGGATGCGCCTGCTCACCCGGTTCGACAACCTCGTCAGCGCCCTCAAGCGTGCCGAGGCAAGGTTCAAGCTATGAGATACCTAGCGCTGCTACTGCTGGCCGCCACCGCAAGTGGCTGCGCCACCGGCACTTACGCCGAGGTCACCACCCTGCGGGGCGGCATGCCCGGCACTGGCCGCCTGCCCCAGTCAGCGCAGGTGCTCGGACTCGACGCCACCCTCGTCCGGGTGGGCGGGGTGATCGACCTCGCCCCTGACTCAGCGCTCGTCTACGAGGTGGGCGCTGGGCTGCAGGCCCTCGACCCGCACGGCCACGAGTTGATCCCCGGGGTGGACGCCAGCCTCCGGCTCGGATACGATTGGGGCGGCTGCCAGCTGTTCGTTCAGGGCACCGCCGGGTACCTACACATGGGCGACAACCCGCTCGGCCCGTACCGCAGCGACTACCTGTTCAGCAACGGGCTGGTCGTGGGAGTGACCGTCCCGCTGGACGAGAGCACGACACTCAGCGTCGGGTACCAGTTGTACCACGGCAGCAATGGCGACAAGTTCTACGGGCGGCTGCTCGACCCAAGGGGGCCCAACCCCGGCTTCGAGGGTGGCGGCCTGTTCATTGGACTGGAGGTGCGGTTCTGATGGAAGAGTTCGAGCGCTTCTGCGACGAGGCGAGGACCGAGATGGCCAAGCGCGTGACCACGACGGGTGCCCATGCGCATGCCCGGCTGTGGCGCAGCGCCCACCCGGTCCGCCTCATGCTGGACAACCTGAACATGACCGTCAACAGGCTGGCCGAGCGGAGCGGGGTGCCCGTCCGCACGCTGAAGCTGGACCTCAGCGGCGAGACGAAGACCCCTCGCCGCTGCATTCTCTATGCCCGGGTGCTAAAGGTCGAGCCGAATGTGCTGCGCTCCAAGTGGGGCGAGTGGCTGGCCTTCCGACCGCCCGAGGCCATGAGCCGCAAGGATAAGGAGGACGCCCTCGCCGTGTTGCAGGGCAGCCACCCCGTCTACTGCGCCATCACCGAGAGCGGGCGCACCTTCCGCAGCGTGGCCGAGGCCACCTCGGTGCCCAACCTGCGGGGCTGGTGGGAGAACCGAACCGACCCCAAGTGCAGCGACCTGTGCCGGGTGGCCGAGTTGCTCGACCTCAACCCGGGGCACCTGCTGGTGGCGGTCGACGACTGGCTCACCCGCTACCGGGGCGTGCCTTTGTGGGAGGTGCCGCTTGTTTAGGTGCGACCAGTGCGGCGCCGAGTTCGCGCGGCGGGGGCGAGCGCTTCGGTGCTCCGACCCCTGCCGCCGGGCCGCCACCGCCAAGGCCGACGCTGCCCGCTACGCCGCCGACCCCGGATACTACAAGGCGAAGGCCGCACGCTCGGCGGCCCAGCCACACAACAGGAAGAGGAAGAGCGAGCGACAGAATGCCAAGCGCCATGGGCTGTCTGCCCCGGTGCTCGAACGCCAACCCCTTGACGCCGACGCGCTCAAGCGTGCCGCCGCCGACATACTGAAAGGATACGGCTATGATTGACAAGGCCGCCGACCTGTTCGCCCACCTCGACTGGGACCGTGACATCCGCCCCCACCTGAGCTTCGCCGAGATCGAGCAGCAGCACCAGCTGCCGCAGTCGATCATCTGGACCGGCCCGCTCGACCGCCGCAACCGCCGAGCGCCGATTGCCGAGACGGCGTGCGGCCTCACCTTCTCCCCCCGCACCGTGCTGCTCGCCCTCCACGAGATGGCGCTGCGCCCGCATGTCCCGTTCGAGGACACGCTGACCTTCTGCCTGAACCGCAACGGCAACTGGCTGCGCACCCGTCCGAACTCGGTCTACTCCAATGTCATGGACCCCTGGCTCGCCCGGTTCGGCACCGTGCCGCCAGCGCCCGGCCTCTACATTGACCGGAAGGGTGTCGTCCGTGTGATCTCGTTCCTCAAGCCGCATGAGCCATCGTTCGTCGTCACCCCGAAGCTCGACTTCCAAGATCCGAGCGAGGCGAATGTCAAGCGCCTTCGTGCCTACCGTGTCATCGCCCACAAACTCCACACCATCTTCGCCTCTAGCCGATTGGACGCCCAGTGATTCGCAACCTCCTCCTCTTCACCATCGCCGCTGGCCTCGTGGCCAACGCCTTCATTCTCCTCGGCGTTGTCGCCTCCACCACCGGGCACGACCGCATCGAGGTCGGTGCCCCGCCGTGTGAAGCGCTGTGCCAGGCCGAGCAGGCGCTCGACTTCGCCATCCCCTACGAGACGCCGATGCCCGAGCTGCTCGCTCGCTTCCAGCTTGCGGGGTTCGAGGTGCAGGGCGTGCTCGAAGCGCTCGACGGCATCCTTCTCTTCGTCATCACCCCCGAGGGTGCGCACCCCGCTGATGTCGAGATCGTCGTGACGCTGGAGTTCGACCCGACCGAGTTCATCTACATGCGTGGCCGCATCCTGACCGTGGGCTACGACTCCCTGTTTGCCGACCTGACTGGAGGTGAGTAATGAGAGCGCTGAGACCGAGGGGCTGGTCGCCCCGAGCCACCGAGCAGCGCATGGTGAACCGCACCGCCGCCGAGTGGGTGCGGCTGTACCAGCTGGACTGCCCCGAGCGCCTGGCCCGGCCCCTGGGCTGGCTTGAGGCGCTTCTGGTGGGCTCGAAGGTGACGACGATTGACGAGGTGATCGCCGAGGCTAAGCGCCTGAGCGACAGAAAGGAAGCGCCATGAGCCGAGCGTACCGCTGGGGCAAGGACGCCCCCGACGAGGACAAGTACGGGTACCTCTCACTGGAGCCGAGGCAAGCGCTGCTCAAGGCCAGGGCCGACCTCGACCGGATCGCCGAGCGCCGCTTTCAACTGGAGGCTGAGGTCGCTGACCTCGACCACCAGCGCGTCGACATCGCCCGTCACATCGTGGCGTGGGCCTGTAAGACAACGCCGGGTGGCAGGGGGTGGGACCCTGAGATGGCCGCCCTCTGGGAGGTGATCGAAGCGTTCGCCCCAGGCGCGGGCGCGTCGCACTAAAGATAGGTCAAACCGCCCCCGTGTCGCGAGCGCGTAGAGGGCAGCCGCCGATTGCCGACCCATCGGTGGTCAGCGGTGATTCGGCGGTGGTCAATCACCGGCCACAACTCTCGACGCAGCAAGGACTTATGACGCCGCCGGTGATAACGGTGATAACTTCTCGGAACCTCTGGCACTCGGCGGGGTTGCTCCATCATGGCACCCTCCGACCCCGACGACTGACCACCGTTATCACCGTCCATGGAAGGCTCAGTGGTCTAACCCCTTGCAGTGACTGAACTTAGCCGCCGGTGATACGACCACCGACCATCACCGCCACCTCTAATTGAAAGGAGTACCACATGTCACAACGCGCCGCCCCCACCACCGAAGTGAACCACGCCGCTGCCACTGCCCTGCTCGGCCAGCTGTTCACGGCGGGCGACTGGATCGAGTATCAGGGCATCGCCTACGCCGACGGACGACCGACCGACCGGCGCTTCGCACAGTACCCAGCGCAGGTGCCGGACCTGCTGGCCTACTTCGACTCGATCTACACCACCCACTCGTGCTTCATTGGCCCGGCGCCCCGCACTGCCGCCTCGACCAACAGCACCGACGGCACCTGCCGCTGGCTGTGGGTGGACATTGACCCGACGCCGGACGCCACCGCCCCGAACCCCGACGCCGCCCTGAACTGGCTGGTCGACGAGCACGGGCTGGAGCCCACCATCACGGTGCGCTCCGGGCGGGGGCTACACCTTTACTATCACACGACGGACGCCGTGCCCGACACGACCCGCAAGCGCTTCGTGAACTGGGGCAACGACAGCCTGCCCTCCGAGTTCGGCGTCGGGTTCGACAAGGCCGTGACCAACCACAAGGGGCTGATGCGCCTGCCTGGGTGGCCGCACCTGAAGGGGGCGCCGCTGCCGACGGGGATCGAGGACCACACGCTGGGCCTCACCCCGCTCGACGCCTTCCCCCAGGCCGACGCCGTCACCACCGACGCCCGCCAGCGGGTGGAGGGTGGGCAGGCCGTGCTCATCAGTCAGGACCGCAACGGCGCCATCCATGACATCGCCCAGCGGGTGTGCTACGCCGCCCAGAACCGCACCATCGGCTTCACCACGGAGCTGGTGCGCCTGCTGGCCAAGCACTGCATTCACCCCGACCACCAGTGGGCGCCGGACGAGCGTGACTTCACGACCATCCCGTCCTCGCTGTCGCAGGGCTATGTCCCGGGCCGAGTGCTGGGCGAGCGCCAGATCGACACCGACAACGACCTGATCGAGGCGTGGGCTGACGCCCTGCAGGACCGGGTCATGTTCGTGGTGCAGGACGGCGCCGAGGCGACGGGCACATGGCGGGAGTGGCGACCGGCGCGTGGCGTCTGGCTCGGCTGCACCCCGGACGACGCCATCATCGAGTGGCTGAAGACGGAGCGGCAGGGCATGGACGCCGAGCAGCAGCGCACGCTGAACCGATACATGACGGCGAGCGCCATCGGCACACAGCGCCGGGCCGCCGAGTCACGGAACCGCCTGCCCACCCACCGGGAGCTGCACCAGATCGACACCGAGGACCTCATCCTCCCCTGCTCGAACGCCAAGTATGTCCACCTCGGCCCCTACCCCGGCCCGCTGCGGGCGACGGACGCCGACCCGGCGATGGCGTTCACCCGTGGGGCGGGCGTGGCCTACGACCCCGACGCCAAGTGCCCTCGCTGGGACGCTGTCGTCGAGTTCGCCTTCAGCCAGAGCCGTGACCCGGCGGGCATGGCCGAATACTTCGGCAAGCAGCTGTACTACATGCTGACCGCCATCAACTCCAGCCGCCTGTTCTTCGTATGGGACGGCGGTGGGCGCAACGGCAAGTCGCTCATCGCCAACACCGTGCAGCAGCTGCTCGGCGAGTTCGCCTCGGCGGGCAAGGACGGCAACCTGACCGGCGCCGACAAGGGCGACAGCCACAACGCTGACCTCTGCGCCCTGATGGGCAGCCGCCTCCAAGTGTACGACGAATACACCCGGCAGACCAAGTTCGACAACGGGCAGATCAAGCGCCTGACCGGGGGCAACGCCACGCTCAGTGGCCGCCCGCCGTTCGGCAAGCACAACATCCCCGTCCGACTGACTGCCAAGCACCTCGTCGTGACGAACGAGTTCCCGAAGGTGGAGGGTAGCGATCAGGCGTTCGGCGACCGCCTCCGCATGCTACACTTCGGCGCTCGGGTGGCGGACGAGCAGGTCGACCACGGCCTACCCGACGCCCTCACCGCCGAGCTGCCCGGCATCCTCAACTGGATCTTGCAGTACCGCCACGCCTTCCACGCTAACCCCTCGATCACACCGCCCGAGGAGATGCGCGAGCGGGCCGAGTCGTACCTCAACAGCCACAACGAGGAGCTTGCCTTCGCCACCGAGTGCTGCACCACCGACGGGGTGGAGGGCCCGGTGGCCACTGGCACCACGCCCTGCATCAAGTCGTCGCAGTTCGCCGAGCGCTGGCTCTCGTGGAGCGGGCGCCGCCTCGACCGCAGCGAGCAGCAGCAGGTGATGGAGAAGGTGGCCGGGTACCTCAACGCCACCGCCAAGAACCTCACGGTGTCGTATGAGAGGGCCCGGGGCAGCCGGGGCCAGCACATCGTCGGCGCCAAGATCGTGAGCGAAACGAAGGAAGCGATATACACACCGAAAGGAAGCCTGTAGAATGGGTCTGTTCGACGACCTGATGCAGCGGGCGACCCCACCCGAGGGGTTCCCCCCTCACCTGTACGACGCACTAACCAAGGCCGGGTTCACAGTGGACTCGATTGCCGAGACGAAACTGGAAGGCACACCGTGGGTTCCCCTAATGCCGAGCGACGAGCTGTTCAAAGCCGAGCAGCACGCAGCGGCGGTCAAGGCCATGCAAGCCCAGCGCAAAAAACAGAAGACGGCCCGCACTCGGGTCCTCAACAAGGCGCTCAGGGCACACGGCATTGACCCGGCAGACTGGAAGCGCCTGGTGCGCCACAACTACCACCTGACGGCGGCGGAGTTCGAGGTTCTCATTGACGAGTACCGCTCCCTGCCCGACGACCACAAGAAGGCGCTCTCGCAGCGCCAAGATTGGAGACCAGCATGACCAACAACATCACCATCGAGCAGCTCGCCAGCGTCGTCCGCCAGCTCGCTGACGCCGTCGAGGACATCCAGTCCAAGCTCGCCGCCGGGCACACCCCGAAGGCCAGCGGCGGTGCCGACGGTGCCACCCCCCGGGTGAAGAGCGCCGAGCTGGAGGCGTTCGCCCAGGCCAACCCGGGCATGATCGGTGACGACGCCAAGGGCACGGAGCCGGAGGGCTTCGACGCCACCACGGATGTCTTCGTCTACGATGTGTCGGGCCGCACCGACACCTACAACGACCGCAACACCGGCCTCCCGGGCTACTGGGTCCAGTCGACCCGTGGCAAGCGGTTCCTCGTGGACATCATGGGCGTCCCGTTCTTCCTCCACAACCCGCTCCGTGCCGAGGCTTACGCCGCCCTCAACAACAACAGCTAGTCAACTCCTTTCTATTGTGGGGTGCGGGGGGTCGGGCTCGGTGCTCGGCCCCCCTACTTTACGCCCCGAAGGGAGCACTGTACCGTCGCAAGAAAGGAGAGACGATGAGCCTGCGTGACTACCAGCACATCGTAGATTGGGCCAACGCCACCTTCCCCGAGCAGACGCTCGACGGATCCCGTGCCAAGTTCATCGAGGAGCTGAACGAGTTCCTGCCGACGCTCGACGAGACCGAGCTGCCGGATGTGTTCATCACCCTCGTCACCTATGTCGCCAAGCTGCACGGCCTCGCCAAGTTCGAGGACCTCGTGGCTGGCAAGATGGCGATCAACAAGGCCCGCACCTGGCGGTTCAACGCCTCCACCGGGACGGGCAGGCATGTGGAGGAGGCGCCCAATGGGTAAGAGCATCAGCGTCGAGGACCAGACACAGGCGCTGCTCGCTGCCGCTCAGGCCAAGGCGCTGATCGAGCGGGCGGGCGGGGCGATGGTGGCGGCCTGCCGCCTCATGGGGCACAAGCGCCCGGCCTCGGCGATCAAGCTGCTGAACCGGGGCTGGGACCGCATGAACGACCTCATCATCGAGACGGCCAGCCCGGAGGCGATGTCCGCCTTCATGGCCCGCTACGACGAGGAGGTCGCCCGTGTCACCGCTGAGTTTCAGGACGCTGCCGCTGCCGAGGAGGAGGCCACCGATGAGTGACACCGATGCCAACGACGGCTTCGAGGACATGTTCAGCTACCACCGGGACCTGTGCCTCGCCGCACGGGAGCTGATGCGGCGCAAGAACCTGGACTACGGGGCGCAGGACAACCTCTGGCAGAACTTCACGGCGACCGAGGCGCTCGGCCTCGCCCCCACTGAGATCGGCATCCTCATCCGCATGGCCGACAAGCTGTCCCGGCTCCAGTCCTTCGCCGTGCGGGGTGAGCTGGCCGTCAAGGGCGAGGGCGTGCGGGATGCGCTCATCGACATCGTCAACTACGCCGCCCTGTTCGGCGCTTACATTGAGAGGAAGCCCAATGGTCATAACTCAGGATGAGCTGGCTGCGCGCCGCTCCTGTATCGGCGCTTCTGACGCTGGCATCATCCTCGGCCTGTCGCCGTGGAAGTCGCCCGCCGACCTGTGGCACGACAAGGTGTACGGCTGCACCTTCAAGGGCAACGCCGCTACCCGCCGGGGCAACCTGTTCGAGCCGCTGGTCATCCAGCAGTTCGAGGAGTGGGGCGTCATCAACGGCCTCGGCGACCCGACCGTGGTGGTGCCCGATGTGCGGTACGAGCGCTGCTGGACCACGAAGAACGGCACGGTGGTGCCCTTCCGGGCCAACACGGACGGCGTGGTCGTCACCGAGGGCTGCCACCCCAAGCAGTACGACCGCTATCTGTACGGCGAGTGCGTGCCACAGACCGTGGTCGAGGCCAAGACGGCGCGCTCCATCGACCACTGGGGCCTGCCCGGCACGAGCGATGTGCCCGACACCTACCTCGTCCAGACCTGCGTCCAGATGTGGTGCAGCGGGGCCGAGCACGCCTACATCCCGGTCCAGTCCGGCTTCGACTTCTATGTCTACTCGGTGCCCCGGCCCGACGAGGTCAAGCTGGAGGAGATCATCGAGACTTGCGCCGAGTGGTGGGCCGCCCATGTCACCACGAAGACCAAGCCCGACGGGCCGCCCGCCAGCGTGGCGGTGCTGACCACGATCCCCCGCACCGAGGGCAGCAGCATTGCGCTTGATGAATCGGTGCATGCCACTATCATGGAGTGGGAGCGCACGAAGCGCCAGCGCCAGCTGCTCGTCGCCAAGGAGCGGGAGCTGAAGCAGCAGCTTCTGGCCGCGCTCGACAACGCCGAGATGGGCGAGCTGCCGCAGGGCTTCCTCACCTACCTCGCCAACCGCAAGGGCCACCGCACCCTGAAGTGGGAGGACAACCCAAGGTGGAACACGACGGAATGAAGCACCGAGCCGAGCTGCTCGCCGCCCTGAAGGCCGCCAACGCCGAGCGCGATGCGGCCCGGGAGAGGGACCGGGACGCGCTCGACTGCGGGCCCCGTGAGATCAGCTTCAAAGTGGTGATCGAGGGCAACCTCGCCAACGCTGTGAGGCACGAGCTGACCTGCACGATCAAGATCCAGCTGCCGGTAGACGCTGACTGGGCCACGATCCGAGAAACCCTGATGACGGCGCTTGAGGAACCCGTCACCAACCTGCTCGCAGACATGCACGACGACACGGAAGGCCGTGCCGACGACATCATCAACAAGTTGCTCGACGACATGAGCGACCTGACTGGGTTCGACCCCACGGAATTGGAGAACGACGATGAAGACCCTGACCTTCCTTGAGAAGATCGCCGACATCCGCCGCCGCGCTGGCCTGAAGTTCGACAGCGACAACCCGCACTTCCGCAGCAAGTTCATCTCGCTGGGTGGGGTGCTCAAGTCCCTGCAGCCCCTGCTCGACGAGCACAACCTCGTGCTGCTCCAGTGCCCGCAGCAGAACGGCGGCGTCTTCGGGATCAGCACCGTCATTCAGGAGTGCGCGCGCCCCGTGGACGAGGACGGCAACCCCGAGGGCGACTACTTCCTCAGCGGCTTCTGGCCCTGCGACACGGCGGGCGGCAACCCGCAGAAGATCGCCAGCGCCACCACCTACGCCCGGCGCTACTCGATCCTGTGCTGCCTCGGACTGGTGGCGGGCGACGAGGACGACGACGGCAACGCCGCCAGCAGCCTGAGCGAGAGGCTCTTCGGCTCCAAGTGATGACACAGGGGGGCGGGCACAGCGCTCGCCCCCCGCAACCCCCCGGAGATACCATGGCAAAGCGATCCCCGCTGGAGCTGGCCCTGCGCCGCCAGCTCGAACTGCACGGGCTGCTCGACACCGAGGAGATGAAGTTCAGGGACGACCGCAAGTGGCGCTTTGACTTCGCGTGGCCCATCGCCAAGGTGGCGTGCGAGGTGCAAGGCGGGCTGTTTATGGGCGGGCGACACGCTCGTCCCCGTGGCGTGCTGAACGACTTCGAGAAGTTCAGCGAGGCGGCCATCGACGGCTGGCGTCTGATCCTAGTGACGGGCGTCGAGATCAACAACGGCACAGCGCTGGACCGCATCAAGCGCGCCGTCGAGGGCACGGACACATACTGCAGGGCGTGCGACCGCAAGCGCGTCAAGCGGAAGAAGGCAGACAATGGCTAGGGGCGCGGCTGGCATGAGCTGGGAGCGCTACTTGGAACTGTGTATGGAGGTTAGGCGTGAGCAGGCGGCGAAGAGGCAAAGGGCCGAGGCTGAACAAGCGCGGCGGGGCGACGATGACACACCCGGTGGGGACGAGGGCCGAGTTCGACGCCCTGCCACTGCGGCGGAGGATCGGGATGGCCGAGTATCTCTCTTCGATGAGCTACTCGGCGGACGCGGTGGCCATGATAGTGGCGCCTAACGAGGCGCGCTGGTTCCCGACCGAATGGTTCAACACGCTGTAGCACAAAACGGGCCCGGGCGGTGTGATGGTCGCACCTACCCGGGCCCTACTCAGTTAGCCCTCGTCACCGAAGTCGGTGTCGCGGAGGGCGCGCGCCCGTCGCAGTGCGCGGTAGGCGATGACGGCGGCGCTGAGCAGCCCGCCAGCCAGCGCGCCAGCGCCGGGGAAGATGCGGTCGCCCGTCACCTCGACGATATCGAGGGCGGTGTCCACATCAGCAGGGACGGACGAGGCCGGAGCCCCGTCATCAACACCCGTGAGGGTGTCCAAAGCGCCGCAGCCAACCAGAAAAGTGGCCAGCAGCGCAACAGCAAAGAGTCGCTTCATGCGAACTCCTTTCATGGCGGGCAGAATACTACATCCCGCCCCACCCCGCGTGTCTCGTCCCCAAGTATCAGTTCTTCTTCTTGGCCCCGAGCTTGACGGCCATCGCTTCCGTGAATGACTTCGCGTCCCCGCGCTCGTCGAGTGCCGGGCCGAAGATCTTGAGCGCTGCGTTGCCCATTATCTCGAATGCCCAGAGGTTCTGGGCGGGGATGCCCCGCGCCGCGCCCTCGATCTCGGCGCTTGAGAAGCTCCACTCCCCGTCCCCGCTCCCGAGCCCGAAGTAGTCCGGTGTGTTGGCGGCCTCGCGGATCAGGGCGCTCGTGCCCTTGCCCAGCGACCGGACCGCCTGCGCCCCCGGGCCCATCAGCCGGTCCTCGGCGGAGGCGGCGGCGCGGAAGCTGCTCTTCTTGCGCGTCAGTTCGCGCCCGAGGAACGCCTCCTGCGCTGCCGTCTCAAGGGCGCCGACCGGGTCGAGGCCCGCCAGCCCCATCAGGTCGTTGATCCGGTACGGGGCGTCGAAGATCCCGCTCTGCTCAAGCGCCTCGGCGGCCCGCAGCGCCCGCAGCTCCCCGTTGCCCGGGGCCCAGAGGCTGCCGTTCTCCTCCTTGCGCGCCGGGCTGTCCTTCAGCTCATGCTTCACGGTGTTGCGCACGCCCGCCGCCACCAGCAGCCCGCCCATCCAGAGCGCGGTCTTGCGGTTGCTGCCGTTGCGGGCCATCGCCAGCACATTTCGGTTCACATTCGCGTGGATGAACGAGCCGAGCTGGAAGAACAAAGCGCCCATCCAGTTGGCGTCGGCCCACGCCGGGGCGTCGAGCACCCCCGGGGTCACGATGTCGCTGTCCACGAACCGAGCGATGGCCCGACGGTACTCCGCTTCGAGTTCGGGCGCTTCGGCGGCGAGGGCATCGAGGTCCACACGCTTGAGGCCGCCCACCTCGACGATCTCCACCGTGTCGAGATGGTCGATGAGGCCGCGAATCCCCAGACGCTTGAGGAACTCCACATTCTTGACCCGGTCCTTGTCGATATTCTCGATGATCCGGGCCAGCTTGTTCTCATACAGCGCGTGCGCCATCACCTTCAGCTCGCGGTTCAGGATGCCCATGCGCGTGGCGATGAAGAAGCCCTTCTCGGTGGCGCGGGCGCCCCGCTCGGTGAGGCTGCCGCCCACCCGGTTCTGTGGCTGGGTCATGCCGACGAGGCGGTCGTAGCGCGACTGCGAGCCGAACACCTCCGAGGCGTGGTAAAGCTCCCGGATGCGGGCGATGCGGGCGTTGCGCGTCAGCTTGGCCCCGCCCGGAAGCGCCATGTTGATGGCCGCCTTTACCTGATCGGTCACGACGCTGAACACGATGCGCGTCACCTCGCCGAGGGCGTTGTGCTTCAGCAGGTTGGCGAGGTCCTGGATCTGCGCGAGCGCCGACCAGCCCAGGGTGGTGGTCGAACCGAGCGTCCGCCCCACCTGATAGGCCCGCGCCTCGGCGCTGCCCGGCTGCAAAGTCAGGCGGCTGCCCGTCCGCGCCCGGTCGATTCCGACCTTGATGTTGCGCTTGGTCTCGGCGTACTCCTCCTCGATCTGCGCCCTCTCCTTGTCGGTCTTGGCATCGCGGACGAGGTCTTCCTTCTCGTCACGCAGCGCCTCGAACCAGCGCGTGCCGTTCTCGGAGCGGGCCGCGACCTCCCCGGTCGAGCGCCCCAGCTCCTCCTCGATGCCGTCGGCCACCTCCTGGACCCGCTCGCCGCCACTGAGGCGCCACTCCAAGTTGCCCGAGGGCGTGACCTCCCGACGGAAGCGCGACATCTCCCGGCCCAGGCGCTTGTAGCTCGGCGTGGTTATGGAGGCCAGCTCGTCCTCAAGCCGCGCCAGCTTGCGGTCCCGGGACTTCATCATCGCCTGCAGCCGCTCCTCCAGCTTGGCGCTTCCCCTCTTCAGCTCCAGCTTCTTCAGGCGGAACAGCGCCACGCTCAGGCGGTGGCGGTCGCGCAGTAGCACCTCGACCTCGCTGCCGATGGCCCGGATCTGCGCGATGGCGGCGGGCACATCGACGAGGTCGCCGTCCATGGTGATGATGTCCCGGCGCCCGGCGTTGGCCACATCCACGGCGTCGGCCATCTCCATGATCTTGACGCGGGCGGCCCGCACGACCAGGTCGCCGATGCGCTCGTCCAGCTCCGACATGCGGAAGCGCTGGCCATTCAGGCTGCCGGGCTCCGCTTCACGGGCCAAGACAGCCCGCTCGGCCTCCCGGATCTTGACGAGGTCCTTGCGCTGGCGCCTGCGCTCGGCCAGCAGGGCCTTGATCTCGTCGCGGACGCTGCGCCTGTCATCCAGCTCGGCGGCAAGTTTCTCGGTCTTGATGACCTTGGCGGTCCTGCGCGTCTTGGGCTTCGGGCGGCCCGCAGCCCGGGCGATGTCCATCTCCAGCTCGCGGAGCTGCTGCTGAAGCTCGGTCACCTTGAGCTCCAGCGGCTCCACCACCTCGGTACGCAGGCGCGGGATGGTGACCTCCTCCTTCTCCTTGATCTTCTCAGCCAACGCGGCATCGGGCTTCGCGTCCGGCTTGGGTGCGGGCTCGGCCTCGGGCGCCTTGCTTCCCGGCTCCCACTCCGCAATCGGCTTAGACGGGCGGCTCTCCCGGTACGCCCGCAGCTTTTCAAGCGCGGCCAGCGCCTTGTCCTCGTCCATCCTGCCGACCTGCGGCTTCGGCCCCGGCTTCAGCCCCGACCCCACGGCCTCGGCGTGCTCCATCGCCAGCTCGGCCCGGGCAACCAGCGTCCGCTGGCGCGCGTCGGCGGCTGCCCGAGCGTCGCGAGCGGTGTTCTCAAGGAAGGTGATGGCGGAGATGGCGGACTCCTCCGCCTCCTGGTTCAGCTTCAGCAGCCGCTCGAACACCTCGGGGGGCGGCGGGACCTCGGCCTCCCTGGCGTTGGCGATCTCCTTCTTGAGCGTCTTTTCACCGTCAGGCACGGCACCCTCGGGGATGACGCCCAGCTCGATGTCCGCGCGCTGCAGCCGCAGGCGCTCCACCTCCTTTGAGAGGCTGCCAATTCCCTCAACGGCGGCCTGCTCCTCGGGCAGCACCTCGGCGGCGACCTCGGCCTGCTTCTTGAGCGCCTTGTCCAGCTTGCTGACCGCGCTCAAGATGGCCCGCTCCTCGATCTCGTCCGGCGGGCGCTCCGCAACGGGGCCGCCCGGCGCAGCCTTGGCGGTCTTGGCGCCCCTGGCTGTGGCGCTGTTCTTGAGGAACTTCACCTTGGACAACTCGCGCTCAAGCTCGCGCACTCGCTCGGCATACTCCAGTTCGAGCTTCTCCAGCTCCTCGCCGTTCTCCTCCAGCCACTTGACGCGCTTGGCCTGAGCCTCTTTCAGCGTCTCTGCCTGTGGTCCGGCGGCCTTCTGCGCGGCCTTGATCTCGTCGGCGGCCTCCTTCGCCTCGCCAGCTGCCGCCCGCGCCTTGTCCAGCTCCTCCTTGAGCTTACCGATGCGCTCGTCGGCGATGTCCTTGCGCTCCTGCGTCTCCTTGTCGAACTCCTCCAGCTCCTTGCCCAGCTTCTCCTCGCGCTTGACGGCTTCGCCGGTGCGGATCTCCTTGAGGAACTGGGAGTCGTCCATGTCCCAGAGCACGGCGTCGGCGTCCTCCTCGGCCTTGATCGCCGCGTCGATGGCGGCCCGGTCGTTGTCCACCTCGACCGCCTCCTTGGCCATGGCGGCACCGGCAGTGGTTCGGTTGGACTCGATCAGCGACACGCGGCGGGCGGTGACATTGGAGTGGTGGTCGAGCACGCGGTCGGCGTTGTTGATCTGGAGGTCGGTGGTCCGCATCCAGGTGCCGTCGGGGCGCTGCCACTCGAAGTTCTGCGCCACCATGAGCTTACGCTGCGACTGGACCGACACATTCCCCTGCCCCGTGCGCTCGCCCCCGGCCAGCGCGGTGCTGGTGCCCCGGTGGGCCTGCCCGCCCTGCAGGCTGAGGAGGATTCCCTCGCGCTCGGCCTCACTCAGCTTCACGCCCGGCTGTTTCGAGTACGCTTCGAGCATCTCCTCGAACAGCTCCGGCTGCTGGTTGGCCAGCTCCTCGTCCCACACGATGGTGTTGTAGGTCTCGGCCTTGCGCTGGTCCACCCGGCGACTGGTCAGCATGTTCGCGTCCTGCATGCGCTGGGCGAGGGGGTCGATGGCGTCCTCGCGCAGCTCCTTGGCGAGGCGGTTGATGAGCGCCTTCTCGTCCTCGGTCAGGTTCACGCCCTCGAACTTCTTGCTGCCCTTGAGGGCGCGGTCGATGTCGTCGCCGTAGTGGGACGCCTCGTTCACCAGCCGCATCAGGCCGGTGCCCTGCTCCTGCCCGGGCGCGATCCGGTCGAGCGCCTTGGCCGCAGGCTCGTTGCGGGCGCGCTTGAGCCGCATCCCAACCTCATCTAGGCCCTGCGACAGGTCCCGGTAGATGGTGTCGAAGCTGGCCATCGTATGCACCTGGGTGTCGGCGGCCTTGATGTTCGTGTTGCTCAGGCTGCGGGCGGCCAGCTGGCCCGTGGCGAAGCGCCCGGTGGTCAGGTCCCAGAACGGGGAGCGCAGCGTCCGGCCCAGCAAGGGGAACTTCTGGGCGGCGGTCACGGTAGCGCCCAGCATGCGGTTCAGGATGCCCTCGGCCTTGGCCGGGTCAGCGCCCAGCCGCTCGCGCAGGCGGCGCTGCACCATCTTGTCGGCCTTCTCGGTGGTCATCGGGCGCCCCAGCTCGGCCCGGCGGGTGATCTCCGCCGCCGCCTCCTGCGCCACCTCCTGAATAATGGCCTTCGCCTCCGGGTCCTGGGCCACGCGCTCCCGCACGCGGGCGTCCGCTGCGGCTTCCTTCGCGGTGATGTGCGCTCCCACGCCCTTGGTCCCGGCGGCGATCAACCCAGCGAGCCCGCTCCCGATCACCGTTCCGGCGAGCGTCTCGATCAGGATCTGGTTGGCCCTCTCCTCTTCGGTCTTGATGGTGTCCGAGGTGCGGTTCCGGTTCTCGCGAGCGGCAGCATACAGGAAGGAGTTGGTGGCGTTGCCGAGCACGACGCCCGCAGCCTTGCCGGTGGCGCTCGCCGCCCGCATGTACGCAGCCGCCGCGCCCCCGGTCGCGATACCGCCGATGATCTCGCCCCAGATGGCGGGGTCCGAACCGATGTCCACGGCCAGCCCCGCGAAAAACCCCTGCGCCTCCCGGTCCTCACGCGCCGTCGCCAGCTCGATCAAGCGCCCGACCTCGGCCCGGTACGCTTCCGGGCTCGAAGTGGCCCCCAGCGTCTTCTGCCAGCTCTCGGGGTAGAGGGCGTAGCTCGGCTCGTTCGTGGCGTCGAAGGTGTCCTGCGCCCACCCCCTCTCGAAGTGGCCGGTCAGGCCGTTCAGCTGCCAGCCCCGGCGCACGCTCGCGGCCCAGCCCCCGTGGCGGCGGGGGTTGGTGACCGTCTGCTCGGGTGCGAAGTCGGGGGCGGTCGGGCCAAGCTCGGGGCGAGCCCCAGCAAGCAGGTTCGGGTCGAGGTTCTCGTCAGCCATCGGCGCTCCTATCGGTTGATGTCGTACTTAGCGCGAACTTCTGCGGCCTGCGGCGAGTGCCACCACAGGGCCCAAGTGCTGCCAGCCCAGTCCTCGGCGAGGAAGTCCCAGAACTCCTGCGGGTCGCCTGAGTAGGCCGCCTCCGGGAGGTCCGAGATGCTGCCGTCGCTGGTCGTGAGCAGGTAGTTCTGCATGGACAGGATGTCGTGGGCCATAGCCCGCATCTCTGCCGCGCCGCTGAACCCGTACTGAGCGGCAAGGTACTCGGTCGGAGTCCCGATTCTACCCCAAACCCGCCGCAGCGCAACAGGTAGGACCTCCTCGGTGACCAAGCGCTCCTGCTCCCGGAGCCGCGCAAGCCGCACCCGGGGCTCCTTGTAGATCGCCATGTGCCGCAGCCCCGGCGGGAGGTTGCTGCCCGCCACATCGGCCTCGGCCTGCGCGATGCGGGCCCGCAGCCCGATGGCGCCCTCGCGGATGGTGGTCCACTGCTCGTCATTGAGTTCCTGGCCCCCCTCCTCGACCACGCGGGCGATGCGGTCCCAGTCACCGGCCTGCGCCGACTGCCGCAGCACGGCCACCCCGGCGCTCATGTCGGTCAGGCGCTGGGCGTCGGCGGCGTCGAGCAGGTCGCGCTCGGGAACGCCCTGCCCCTCGCCCGGCAGCGCGGGCCCCATGCCCTGCAGCGTCCGGTAGTTGCTCATGGTGATGGGGATCAGCAGGTCGCGCTCGATGCGCTGGCCGTCCGCAGTCATGCCGAGGTAGACCTTCGGGGTCACGACCTCGCCGTCGACCGTGCCCGCGACCTTGACGCGCAGCACCGGGGGCTTGCCGTATCCCTGCTCGATCTCGTAGCTGGCGATCTCGAAGTTGCCGTCGCCGTCGGTGGCGGCCCGGGCCCGCAGGTCGTCGAGGGTGACCGGCAGGGCCTTGAGCGCCATCTGGATGGTCTCGGCCACGGGCGCCTCGACATTGTTCAGCACGGTCGGCACGCCCCACTTGCCCGTCACGGGGTCCACGGCGGTGGTCTCGCTGAAGATGCGGCTGGCCGCAGCCCGCATGTAGTCGTTGAACGGGGCCCGCTTGGTCGGGTCGGCCCGCAGCCACTCGTTGGCGGCGACCTGCAGCCCCGGCATCGCCCGGGTCACGGCCTCGGCCACGGCGGGGTTGGTGCCCACGCCGACGCCGTCCACGACGCGCCACCCGTAATCATCCACGCCGCCGATGCCGCTCATCGTCTTGCCGATGATGTCCTGCCCGAGAGCGCGGAGCGCCATGTCGGAGCCCGCGTTGGCCGGGATCGACAGGTGCCGGTTGTCGTGCGACGAGAGGATCATGGAGATCAGCGTCTGGTTCTCGGCGGCGCTGCGCTCACCGTACTGGATCGAGGCCAGCTCGGTCGGGGTGCCCACCTCCACGGGGTACGGGGTCTCGTCGCCCACGGTGGCCTTGGTCCACGCCTCTTGGAGGGCGCGATACATGTTGCCCTGCCCGAGCGACTGCCAGGTGCCCACGAGGATCGCCCGCGCTTCGTCGGCCTGGGGGCCCCGCGCACCGGCCAGCTGGGCAAGCGCCTCGACCGGGACCTCGGCCCCGATCACATCCCGGTACTTGGCGGCGAACTCGGTCAGCCGCACGGCCAGCGCCTGCACGCTGTCGGGGTTCTCGGTGGCGAAGTCGGCGATGTCGGTGGCCTCCATGACGGAGGCGGCCCGCCCGGCGGCCCCGTCCACGGCGGGCGCGTCAGCGTCAACGACCGCGAGCGCGGCAAAGCCCAGCGCCTGCGTGCGGGCGGCCTTGGCGCGCAGCGGGGCGAGCACCTCCGCTTGCTCGGCGTCGCTCAGGAACGCCTTCGCGCTCCCCTCGATGCCGCCGATGAGGTAGTCGAAGTCGCGGGCCAGCGTCTGGCGCACCTCGTCGCTGCCCGACCCGAGGTCGAGGATGGCGTCGGTGGTGCGGGCGGCCTTGATGACGGCCTGCTTGCCCTGCTCGCGCAGCCCGACCAGCGCCCCCGGGGCCAGCGCGGTGCTGGGCATCCCGGCGTTCGCGAGCATCTGGGCCCGCGCAATGTCGGCGAGGGCGGTGCCCCGCACGACGATGTCGTCAGACGCGAGCGCCTCGCCCAGCGTCTTCTCGGTCTTGGCCTGCAGCTTGCCCATCTCGCGCACGCTGCGGTCCGCATCGGTCATGTCGCCCAGCGCGGAGATGCCGGTCTCGGCGCTGGCGAGCACGGAGCCCGCCGTGTAGTCCATATCGCGCACGGTCTCGACGATGGCGTCGTCACGGGCGGCGAGGAACTCGGAGCGGAACGCCTCCACGGCGCTGTCCAGCTCCTCGGTGATGGCGGTGCGCGACTCGGCGCCGAACTTCTCGCGCTGCTCGGGCGTCAGGTTCGGGATGTCGGTCACCCGGGCGGCGGCGGGGTCCACGGTGCGGGCGAGCTGCTCCTCGGCGGCGGCGATGTACGCGGCCTCGGCGGCGTCCAGCGTCATGGTGGCGAGCACGGAGGCGTCCGCGCCCAGGATCTCGGCCCCCACCTCGTCGAGCGCCACGCCCGCGAGCGCCAGCGCCTCATCGAAGAGGGCGGCCCCGGCCCCCATCTGCTCCTTAGCCTGCTTGCGGGCCCGGTCGCGCTGCGCCTTGATGACGCGCACGCCCAGCGCCGCGAACTCGGGGTCGCCCTCCGGGCTCTCGCTGCCAAAGCCGGTCATCTCCCTGGCCTGGTCGAGCGTGATGTTCGGGTCGCTGGCGAGGATGTTCTCGATGGCCGCAGCGCGGGCGGTCTCCCGGCCAAGTGCCTCGGTGTGGGCGCGGCGGGCGGCGGCCTCGGCGGCGGCCTCGCGCTCCCGCTCAAGGGTGATGGCCCGCTCGGCCACCTTGGCGTCGCGGGCGTCGTCGGCGGGGTTGCCAGCCACGCGCTCGGTGCCGTAGTCGGCCTGGCGAACGGCCTCGTCGAGCGTCAGGTTCGGGTCGGCCTTCATGCGCGAGGCGACCTCGGCGGCCTTAGCATCCTCACGGGCCTGCCGGGCGCTGTCCTCGCGGCGCAGGTCGGCCTCATCCTGGCGCTGGGCGGCCTCGGCCTTGTCCCGGCGGGCGGCGGCGCCCTTCAGGCCCTCGACGGCGACCCGGTCGCCCTCGGGGACCGCAAGCCCAGTGGCGGTCATGGCGGTCTGGATGTACGCCTCGCGCTTGGCGGCATCGTCGTTGACCCTGGACACGCGCACGCGGGCGGCAGAAGCGCCGCGCCCGGTCGCGTCGAAATCAGCCTGCGCAGCGGCGAGGTCGCCCCCGTAGAAGCGCACGGCCAGCTCGTCCACCAGCTTGGCGTCGTCCTCGGCGAGCTGCATCTCGGCGCGCTTCTTCGCGTCCCTCGCGCCCAGGTAGCCCTTGACCGCCTGCCCCACAAGGCCGAGCGCCTGGTTGATGTTCTGGCCGCTCTGGATAGCGCGCTGCGCCCCCTCGCGGGCCTTCTCAACCTCGGTCTTGCCGAGCGGGGCGAACTGGCGGCGACCGCCATCGAAGCCGGGGATGTTGTAGATCGGGCTCATTACTTCTTGATCCTATCGTTAGTGCGCTGGCTGACGGCCTGCCACATCGCGCGCCGCTGGGCCGCTTCATCCTGCATCTGTTTTTTGACCCCCGCGCTGCCAAGGAAGCCGGAGTGGGCGAAGCCGCCCTTCTGCCGGGAGTGGTCGATCTGCCGGGTGAACTCCTCTTGAGCGCGGATGGACTCGGCGGTGATGGCCTGCGCGGAGGCGGCGGTGGCCGCGCCGGAGCGGACCCCCGCAGCGCCCAGCGTCAGCTCGGCCTGCTGCGCCACCTTCTGTGCCTCGCGCCCGGTCTCGAACGCTTGCCGGGCCAGCTCCTGGTTGTTGAACGCCTGCTCCTTGCGGGCGGCCCGCTTCTCGCGGCGCTTGGCCTTGTTCTGGCTATACAGGCTGACGCCGAACTGCGCCACGCCGAGACCGAAACTGAACGGGTCAAACATCAGCTCTCCCCTCCTCCCTCAAACATGACCCCGGCGACCTTGAACTGGTACGGGGTGGTGGAAGTGACCGTGATCTGTGGGAACCGGGTGCGCGGGCCGACGCCCACGCCAGCGACCGGCACCCAGTCCGTGCTTGCGGTGGGGTTCGTTCCCGCCTCCGCGAGGAGCACCTGCGCGCCGTTCACCGCGCCCCCGATGCTGTCCACCAGCATGAGGACCGGGCGCCCGAGGTTGACCTGCCCGCCGAGGGTGGGCCCCGCCTCCCCCGCGATGGCGGGCATGTGCAGCACCGCCGTGGCGGTGAAGGTCTGGCCGAGGTTTACGGTGGTGGGAGCGCCGACCAGCCCGAGGACCGCGAACCCGAAGGAACCGGCGCCAGTAAGGTCTTGCACCCCGGCGTAGGCGCCGTCCACGATGCCGCCGTAGCTGGGCGCAAGGGCGCGGCTAATTGCTCGGGGGTGGTAGGTCAGGAGCGCCGTGCTCGCCGTGCCCTCCACCCGGTCGTCCATGCGAAGCGCCGTGTCGGTGTAGTCGACGAACTCGATTGCCCGGTCGTTGCCCCGGTTGGTGGACATCCACAGCTGCCACGAGTTGTCGTCGGGCGAGCGCACCTTGGCCATGTCCTCAATAGCGGCGGTCCCGACGCTCTCGATCTTGTACTCGCACCACGCCTCGGTGCCGTACTCCGGCGCTTGTGTGCAGACGAGGATGCGCCCGTCCGAGGTGAGCGCGTGGAGGCGGGCGCAGGGCTCGTTGATGGTGATGAGCTTGGTGATCGTAGCGCCGTCTAGCAGGTGGTCGGCCTTCGCGAGCAGGGAGCGGGCGATGGTGGAGTCCACCCGGTCGTCGTACTGCGCGGCAAGGATATCCCGCCCGTCGCTGCTGATCCACACATCCTCGTTGCCCAGCCGCGCCGGGAGGCCGGGGCCCGAACCCCGACTGCTGACGCGCTGAAACCCGAGGCTGGCCGCGCTGATCGGGTTGCCTTTCAGGGAGTATAGGTTGGACTGCGCCCCGATAAGTAGCTGCTCCCCGGACGACATCCACTTCGGGTCGTCGCCCTCAAGGAACGCAAGCTGCAGGTTCAGCGGGGCGGTGGCGCCCTCGTGCAGCAGCTGGTTGAAGTGGGTGTGCTCGTTCACCTCGGAGGCGACCAGCGTCGCGTTAGACTTCTTGAACCCGGTAAAGTAGATGCGCTGCTCGTGGCTGCAGCCCGCGGAGGGGAAGCCCGTGGCGAGCGAGGGGCCCAGCCCCCAGTTGTTGATCGGCCCAGCCGAGCGGCAAGGGCGCTGGTAGAAAGTGGCCCACTTGCGCGACGGGCGCTCGACCCCCTTGTCGGTCGGCGGGCTGCCCGGGCTGAGGCGCAGGATGCCGTCGCCAAAGAAGACAGCGCCGCCGCAAGGCTGGTCGTCTTGGATGTTGGTCGGGCGCACCCAGCCGATGTCGGTGGTCTTGGTGTTGTGGCCGTCCGGGGGCAGGACCTTCTCGTCCGCGCCGCTGGCCCACACCGCGTCGGTGCCGCCGCCCGCGAAGGTGCCCGTGCCGTCGGTCAGGCACATGTGCGGCAGCTGGGGGCGGAAGATGTACCAGCTGGCGGACTGCACCTGCGATGTGTGCTCGGTGCTTAGGGGCAGCAGCTTCACAGCCCCGGTGCTGGTGTCCACATCCCGGATGTAGTAGGCGCTGGGGCTGTTGCCCGCGTTGTTGCTGTCCACGAGGATGCCGCCGATGTCGTCCTCGTTTAGCTTCGCGCTGCCGCCGCCCGTGTTGAAGGTCACACTGTTCGTGTTCCAGAAGGCCGTGGTGTCCCAAGCGGGGCCGCCCGCACTAACGCTGGTGAGTGTGCGGTCGTAGATCCACGGGCCCGCGAAGTCCTGCTCGTCAAGCGTCGGGACCGAGAAGGCGTAGTTCTCCGAGCCCGTGGCCGAGTTCATCATCGGGACGCACTCGGCCTCGTATGGGCTGGTGACGGAGTCGATTTGCCAAAACGCCGGGCGGCCCTGCAGCTGCCCTTGCCCACCCGTCGTGTAGGTGACATCGTGCTCGCCCAGCCTGATGATGGCGCCGAGCGGGTGCTCGTTGGTGCCGTCCCACTTGACCCCGGCCCCGCCCAACCCGGCGGCGTGAGCCTCAAGGTAGTGGCCGAACAGGGGCTCGCTGACCGTGATCGGGTACTGGTTCTTGGAGCCCTTGACGCCGATGGTGAAGACCGGGGTGGAGGAGCGGCGGCTGAACACCTCGGGCGGCTCGCGCTCAAGGAACATGTAGTCCACCTCCCAGTGGTCGTTGTCGCGGTAGCGGATCATCACTGGGTTGTGCTCCGGGTGAATGAGGATCAGGCGGTCCTCCCACTGAAAGTATTGGATCTCCTCGCGCTGGGTGTTCTTGTACGGCATCGCGGCCTTGGTGGTAGACGCGGCGTAGGTGTTGTTGAGGATGCCGTTTAGGTCGGTGACGCCCTCGATGCTCACGCCCGGGCGCCACGCGATGGCGGTCGTGCCGTAGTTGGTCCCGTCGGACTCGAACACCTCGGCGTAGGTATCGGCGCTCCCGACGGTGTTGCCGAACTGGATGGCGATGACATAGCGGCTCTGCCCCGCCTCGTAGGGCACGAGCAGCTGGGCGTAGGCGGCGGCGGCCTTCGGAGCGCCCCACCAAGTTGAGCCGGGGCGGCGCTCCAGCGACCCGTCCGCCGTGACGACGAAGTTGGTCAGGCGGCTGGCACCGGCCTGGTTGCCCGCAGCGCCGAGGCGCGCAGCCCACTCCGGCTTGACGCTGCCCTCGTTGAAGCCCGGGATGTGGAAGCGCTGGTTGCTCACGACCGCCCCCGCCCACGGTAGCGCTTGCGGCTCGCGAGCAGCGGGGTCTCGGGGAAGAAGCGCGGTGTGTTCTGCATGGAGGAGAGCGCCCGCGCATCGGCGAGCGTGGCCTCGCCCCGGGCCAGCAGGGCCTGGATCTCGTTCTCGGACTTGCCGAAGCTGGGCGCGATCCGGGCCGCAAGCATGAGGCCGCAAGCCGCCTTGACCTTCGGCGACAGCAGCGTGAGCTGGTTCCCGATGTCGGCGATGTACCACAGCTCGGCGGTCGAGGTGTTGGCGAAGAGCGCCCGGGTTCGCACGCCGTCCACGAGGATGGTGCCCAGCTCGTACTGGACATCGGTCACGGCCTGCCGCGCCATGGAGTTGACGCCCAGCACCTGCAGGAAGTCGGGGGGCAGAGCGTAGGCGTAAGACCAGCGCGTCGGAGGCGTGACGGTGGCGCTCGCCGAGTCCACCAGCGTGCTCAGGGTGGCGGTCGTGTTGGCCCCGCTCCACGGGTGGTCGGTCAGGAACTCCTCAAAGAAGTCGTCCCAGACGGTGTTGAGCAGCGTGGCGTTCGCGCTGGTCTCGGAGGTCGAGGCGACGGTGGCCTCGCCGAGGTGGATGAGCGCGGTGTTCCAGATGGACTCGATAGACATTAGTCGGTACTCCTTCTCACTTCGCCGATGGCGGCGTCGGTGTCGGTAGTGGCACTGCCCGCGCCGATGAGCTGGTTGAAGGCCGAGTAGGACGAGGTGTCGGAGAAGCTCAGGTGCACGGGCGTTTCGGTAGTAATGCTAGTCGCCCACCCCCCGGGCCCGTCGGTGGCGCGGCCAGTCGAGCCCGCGACATCGGTGGTGCGCACGACGATGCCGGTGGCGCCGCCGCTGGGCTCGACCGCGATGCCGTAGGTGGCTAGCGGCGAGCAGGCGTAGGGCGTGGGGAACTTGAAGACCGCAGTGCCCTCGGCGCCACCGTCCAGCGCCCCGCAGTCCACGAGTTCCACGGGGGTGGAGGTGGCAAGCGCTGCCCCCGTGATGACGCCCCCGCTCGTGGCGTAGAGCTTGGCGACCAGCGTCTTCGGGGCTGCGTCATCGGTGCGGGCGATCAGGAACTGCGCGCCCACAAGTTCGCCATTTATGGCGTTGGTGAACACCTGCCCGACGCCGCTGATTGTGCCCCCGAACCCAATGCTGACGGTGCCGTTGCCAATGGTCGGGGCGGTGGCGCTGGTCTGGCCCACGCCAAACATCCCGTCGGCGAAGTGCGTGTCAAAGGTACTGGTGGCGCTGCCGAGAAAGGTAGCGGCCTCAAGCGCGAGCGCGCCAATGGAGTAGTTGTTGCCGCTCGGGGTAATGCCGTTGAGGGTGGGGCCGACATTGACAACGCTGCCCGCCTGATACAGGTTGCTCGTCTCTGGGATGTTCAAGTCGAGCGTGCCGCCGTCAGCGGTGGTGGCCGAGTTGCCCGGCATCACTTCCCAGTCGGCGGCGACCACCTGCACGCTCTCATTCCCCGGGCCGTCGGCGTTGTTCAGGTTAGTGACGGGCGCTGTGGGGGCGAATCTGCCATCGAAGTATGTCAGCGGCGCAAAGCTGTTCGTGGTCGCTGCCGCCGAGTAGTGAACCGTGTTGATGATGTAGGGGCTGATGGTTGGATAAGGGCTCGTGGGCTGACGGAAGTACAGGCCGCAGTTCAGGCCGTTGCTCCCGGTGCTGTGCTCGGCTGAGAATATCGTGCAGCCGTAGACGCGGGCGGTGTGAACGCCCGAGTAGGTGAATCCGTCCGCGTACCACGCGTAGTGCCCTTGCACGGCGGCAAAGGTGGTCGCATTCGAGTTGTGGTACACGGAGGCTGTCATCCACAGGTTGACGGTCGTGTCGCAGTCGGTGGCCGATAGGTACATGAACGGCCCGGTGCAGACCTGATTCGAGGTTGTGTCGATGTAGAGCAGGCAGCGCTTGACGGTGATCGTCGTGGACGAGTTAGCCAGGGCGCGGATATCGAAGATCCGCTCGGCCCCGGCGACATTGGCGTTCCAGTGGACCTGGATGTCAATGAACTCGTGGTGATTCGTGGAGTTGTGCATCTTGAAGCAGCTGCCCGAGACATTGCCCCACCGGGCCAGCGCCTTGGTGTTGTCGATGGTGCCGTCGCAGTTCGCGCTGGTCGAATACTCGTACCCGGACGCCGCTCGGATGATGATGTTGTCCGCGCCGGAGGTGACCCACCCGTCGGCGGCGAAGTCAATCGTCGTAGTCCCGTTGTTGTGCTCGCCGACCAGCTCGGCCACGGCGTCTTGGTTCGCGGTGTCGAGGTCGCGCGCCTGCGCTTGCGACCACGCGACCAGAGTGCTGTAGTCCTGTCCGACCCCGACGGTGTGTATGACTTCAATCCCCATCTGGCACCCTTCCATGCAGCTCGACCACGCTCGGCAGGCTCAACGGGTCGATGTCGTTAGACGGGCGCCGGAGGGCAAACCCCCCGGGCCCACGGGTCACCACCGAGCGGGCGGAGGCCGACTGGGTGTGGGTGACCTGGGCGTCTTCTAGCACCCCGCCAAGCGCCGCGTCGGGCACTCGGATGATGGCGAAGTCGGAGTCGTCAATCTCCCGGCGGCCCCATGCGTGGCCGTCCTCGGCGATGAAGACAACCTCCCGGTTGCGCTTGAGGACTAGGATCTCCATTATGCCTCCGTGATCGTGAAGGCGTCCGCCGCGATAGAGAGCGTCTCTCCGTCGTTGATGGTGACGGTGCCGGTGTCGATGAAGTAGAGGGCGTTGGCCGTAGTCGGGTGGGCCGCGCCCGCGTCGTGGATGACGGCGCCCATGATGACCCAAGCGCTGCCGCTGCTGTTGGTCAGCTGGATCTCGGTCTGCGGGCCGACTCGCGTCCCGGCTGGGGACTCGGCAGCAAAGTCAGCAAGGGGGCCGCCCGCCGTGTAGCCGCCGCCAGCCGTCAACGCAGTGCCGGTGTTCGAGGCGGTGGGGGTGGTCGTGCAGAGGGCGATGCGGGCGCCTGTCAGGTCGTCGAGGATGCGCGTGGTATACGCGGCGTACCGGAGGTTAGCCATCAGTCGCCCTCCGTCGGGTCGGTGTAGAGGTTGATCTCAATGTCGCCGGTGTCGAGGAACAGGTTGGTGCCCGACGCGACCACGACCGGGGTGTTGAAAGCGCCGCTGGCCAGCAGGTTGCCGCTGGTGCTGTCGTCGAACAGGCCCCAGCCGAGGAGCGTCTCGCCCCCGGTGGTGACCGTGATGGAGCCCGGCCCTTGCAGCACGGCGCTCACCCCGCCCCCGTCGCCGAGGCCGGTGAGCAGGTAGGGGGCGGTGGCAGTTTCCTCGTCGTTCAAGCTGATGCGCCCGTCCGACCACTCGACGCTCCCGTTCACGCCCCCGGCCCCCGTGCCCTCGGTGGTGGGCAGCGTGGTCAGGAAGCCGAGGTGGAGGTCGGCGGCGGCGGTCTGGGTGGCGGCCTGCCGCGACAGCAAGCGCAGCATCCGCTGGCGCATGAAGTTGGTGATGCTCATCAGAAGCCCATCTCCGGGGGCGAGGCGCCGCCATCCACGGTGCAGACGAGGCCGGTGCAGTACATCGTGAACTTCACGAGGCTCGAAAGGTCGTCGTGCAGGATGACCTCCAGCGTCTCTTCATCCGTAAGGATGATCCCATGGCCAAAGTCGAAGGTCCACGCGACGGCTTTGTTGGTGCCGGTGGCGTCGACCTCGCGGGTGGCGCCGTTGCGCAGAAAGTCCGAGTTGGTTTTGATCGAGGCGTTTGGCCCGGTGATGTCGCACACGGTGGTGCCGCCGTCCTTGTGGACGATCTTGATTCCGTTGACAAGCGGCTGTCGCGCAGCGAAGGTGTCGGCGGCGAAAAACCCGTTGTCCGTCGCGTAGAAGGTCAGCGTCTTTACGATAGCCGCGCCGTTGGGCTGCGCCTGCACATAGTACGGAGTTGCGGCGCTGTGGTTGAGGTTCGCGTTTTCGTCGGAGGTCGCGTCACCGTCATCGGTGAGGAACTGCGCCAGCCGCGTGTAGTTGGTGGGGTCGATGTTCAGGTTCGCCATGTTGCTCCTAGTAGGTAAAGGTGACGGGGGTCGGGGCGGATTCCTTCATGGTCGCCTTGATTCCCCGGACGCTGAAGTAGTGAGCGACCAACCCCGTGAGGTTGTCTTGCACAGTAACTACAAACTTCTGCGACTCTCGGATCACAGCGGGCTTGCCGCTCGCCGTAAAGTTGTAGGTGGCGGTCATGGCGCGGTTGCCAGACCCCGTGATGTCGTAATCAACCGCAAACCCGTGCTTCATCCAGTCGTTCACGGACTTGATCGGCTCCTTGTCAAGGAAGTCGAAGATTAGCCCCCCAATGCCGATAACGAACCCAATCTTGATGTCGATCCCGGATGAGAGCGGCGCCGTGTCGCCGTAGAAGTTCCCGCTAAAAGCATTAGTGTCCTCGATGTAAACCGTGAACTGGTTCAGCAGGAACACTTCGCCCGCGGCGGGCTGGATGTAGAACTCCTCGGGCGCGAGGATGTAGTTGCCGTTCGCGTTCTTCGACCCGTTGGTTGCGCCGGTGGTGGTCAGGAAGCGGAAGATTTGGTCCGACGCGTTGTCGTATCCGATGTGGGGAATCTCAGCCAAGACGCACCCTGCTTCCCACCTTGGCGCGGCCCAGGCCCGACGGATCGTCGATGCCGATGAGGACCACGCGAGTGCGACCCCAGCGCCGGAGGCGCAGCCGGGTCACCCTGTCGCGCTCGGAGGTGACGACCTCGTCTACCGTCCACTTGAACATTAGCCCTCCAGTCTCTCGATGAAAAAGAAAGGCCACCCCCCGCCCGAAGGCGAGGGGCAGCCCAAAGGGGGTCAGTCTTAGCTGACGGCGCCGTCGGTGGCGCACTGAATCCGCACGATCTTCGCGCCGTCGAGACGGACGCAGCCGATGTGGGAGTAGTGAGCGACCTGCAGCGAGTGGCGGAAGTGGGGGATGATGTCCATCTTCACGCTGACTTCATCGAGACCGACGAGGACGGAGTCCCGGGTCACGATGTAGACATACTCACCAGTGGCACCGGCACCCGTGTCGCCCGCGTTGATCGTGAACGGGTTGGTGTCGATAGAAGCTCCCTTGTTGGCAGCGTCGATCTCCTCCACGGCGGTCGTCACGATGAAGTCCATGCCGAGCCACTCGCTGATCGCGCCCGCACCGAGCGGGTTCGAGGCGTTGTAGTCGAAGTTCTGGATCTTCGCGTCGTTCGCGAGGAGGATGTGGTGCTGACGCGGGGAGAGGATGCAGACGAGGCGCTCACCCGGCATGATGGAGTCGTTGAGCTCCAGCTCCTTGCGGGCGTTGAGCAGCTTGGTGGTGCTCAGGCCGACGCGGTTGATGTCAACCGTGGTGCCCGGGGTGGCGCCGGTGGTGGTGGTCGGGTCCTCGCTGTCCACGCCGAGGGTGGTGCCCCCGTCGGCAGCAAAGGTGACGGACGAGCCGTCAACCGTGCAGTTGGCGTCGATGGCGGCGACGATGACCTTGTCGACCTTGCGGTTGAACGCACCCATCACGGCGCGCTGGAAGTTGCTGTCCGGCGCGACGGCGCGCATGAGCGCCATCTCATCCCGGGGGTCGAAGAGCTGGGCGAAGTCCCAGAAGGTCGGGCTGACCTCGCGGGTCTCGGTCGGCACAACGCCGTAGGAGAGCTTCTGCGCCCGGCCCGAGTTCTTGTTGAGCTTGGAGTCCGGCGTCGCGGCGTCCGCGTCCCCGTAGTCCTCGAAGCCCTCCTCGACCTTCTTGACCTGGTGGAGGACGAGCGGGTTGCCCCGGAGGGTCTCGCGCTCAAAGACATTGGCGAGCTGGGACTCAAGGCGTTGGGACTTGAGACGGATGGTGTCGGAGTAGGCGACCTTGAAGAAGTTGAGGTAGTTCGCCGTACCGATATTCGTAACCGGATCGGTGTCGGTGGAACTGAACGGCCAAGTGCCGCCGTAAGGAGCAGCCATGTTGGTTTCCTTTCAGGGAGAACCGGGTGTTGGGTTGGGCCGCCGCAACAGCGCGGGGGCGCCGAAGTTTGACGATGGGTTCTCCCGAAAGGGGCCCGTCTACCCGTGACGCCGGGGTGGCGGGAGCGCAAGGTGGGCCCGCTCCGAGGGTTGCCCACGACCGAATAGTACCACGCCTC
>Ga0208644_1000733_pt1 | contig 29216 bp, 44 predicted proteins | sample VirMetDEL_Nov_18_FD_184517 | JGI IMG/M metagenome (GOLD analysis project Ga0208644, IMG submission 184517) | Aqueous microbial communities from the Delaware River and Bay under freshwater to marine salinity gradient to study organic matter... | ecosystem: Environmental > Aquatic > Marine >...
GGATGTCGTCCTCTTCGAGCCAGATCGCCGCCTCGAGGAGGGCGTCGCGAACCCACTGCTGGAACCGGCGGCCTTTCGCCTTTCTTGAGGCGGGAGTGTTAGCCACGGGCCTCCTCCTCCTTCTCGTATGCGTAGATGATGTTCCGTTGGTACGCCAGCTGATTAAGGAGCCGATCTGCCCACCATCCTGCAGCGAGGATGACAAATTGGAGGAAGACGGCGCCGAACAGCAAAAATTCCCAGGGGATGGTGAGGTCACACATCCGACGCCGCATCCCGGTCAAGGATCCGCTCCAGCGCCTCGTCAATGATGAGCATGTTCTTCAGGCTCGGGGCCACGTGCCCATTCAGCCACCGGTTCAGGTTGGACGTGTCCAGCCCGGCCTCCATCGCGAGGGAGGACTGGGAGATGCGGTTCTCGAAGAGCCACTGCCGGATGTTCGCGAGGAAGCGGGCGGGGTCACCGTAGCGGTTATCGATGATCGACGCGAGTTCACTGACCTTCATGGTTCACCTCTGGAATTTGTAGTTGCGTGTGGATTTGACATCTGATCCCGGGGCTCGGTGAAAATCCTCCGGTTCTTGTTCGGCCTGCTTTTCAACCATCTTCTGCGCCACCAGTTCCACGAGCGGTTCCAGCCCGGGGAGCTCGGCGGACGCCAGAGCGAGTAGGCCGTCCTCGCTCACATAGACATCCCTGTACCCCGCCGCGAACCGGTCCCGTATGCGGCGGAGTGTAACGTATGCTCGCGCGGCCTCAAGCCCCCGGCGACCCTCGCCCATCCGCGCGTAAAGGGTGACCAGCCCTTCTTCGATGGGTTTTGTGTCGAGGGCCTCCGGGGGCATCCGCAGGAGAACATTCATGACGGGACCCCCGAGGCAGGTACGTTGTAGGTCTTAGTCCTGCGCCTGCGGAGGATCGGTGCGTCCATGTCCGTACCGTTCCGCAGGCGCATATAATGCGTGTTACAGAACCCCCTCGCGTAGTGCTTCCGGTCGCAGTTTGGTACGCTGCAGGTCTTCATAGTCCTCATGGGGACACCTCGTGGAGTGCAATTTTTCCGCCGCTTTCTCGGTAGACTAAAAGAGTGGAGGCCCGCTTATGCAGGTAGGCACCGCCACCGTTCGCGTGCCATGCGTCCGTCGAGCAGAGCGCCGGTAGGGTGCGGGAAACGATCGCACGGGTCTCGTATACAGAGCCATAGGTGGACGTCTCGCGTGCATGGAAGTGGCCGGAGAGGATCTCACGGGCCCCGCCCTCCGATGCGACCCAGAGGTCCGCGGGGCATTCCGTAGCGAACACGAGCGGTGCGTCTTTCTTCTTGGCGTCATGGCCGTGGTGCAACATGAAGGCGTTCCGCCCGAATCCATAATAGGTCCGTGTGCCATCGGGAACGATCACGTTAACCCTCGCATCGTTACGGTACCACGAGTCAAGGACGAGACCCAACGCTCCGATGGACTGCGTGTCATGGTTCCCGCGGACAAAGAGGACGTCCACCGGGCAGCCCCGCTGCCGGAAGAGGTCCACCTGTTCAACGAGAAGACGGCGGGCCCGCTTGAAGACTTTGGACAGTCGGCCATCGACGTCCTGCGGTGTGCCGCTGGTGGTCGTGGGGACCTTGCCTTGGTACGAGTCGGCGTGCAGGAGGTCGGAGCCAACGATCAGCAGGTACCGTTGCACCGGGTAGATCCTCGAGGTGTGGAATAGCTGCGTGGACACGTAGGCGTAGTCAGTGGACAGGGTTTCAAGGTCCTGACTAGGCTGTTTTGTCTCCGCCTCCCAAGCGCGCATGCCAAGGTGGGCATCGTTCATGCTCACGACAGCGAGGCACGGGTCATCCACGCCGACCGATGGCTCGCTGAACGTGCTGATCTGCTTGGCGGGCTGCCAGAGCTCAAAGTCTTCGCGGGCCTCGTCCCAGATCCGCTCGATCTCGGCAGGGTCGTCCGCGCCCTGTGGAACCTTGACGTGGATCGTGCCCTCGTCGGTCCGGAGCCATTTCTGTACGACCGGCAGGCCGTCGTGGGTCTCCTCGACGTTCCGGTTCTTCCACCGGTTGTGTGCCTGTCGGATCTGCTTCTCCGTCGTGCCAAGTCGCCCAGCGATCTCGGGCCACGACATGCCCTCCTCTCGCATCGAGGCGAGCATGGGGTGGTCATATTTTGGCATCGTTAACTCCCGCTGAGAATGAATGACGCTAGGACAAGAATCACGAACGTGGCGACTGTAAAGCTGCAAGTGAATTCAATCACGAAGTCTACTAAGCTATTCATAAAGTTGGTCCTCCGCAAGGGACAGCTGCGTCCGTAGTGCGGCGAGCTCCTCGGAATCACGGCGGACCCTAGAGCGCCCTCTGCGGGCCAAGGAGTCGTCGGCCCACAGGTAGTCCCTGACAACACCGACAAGTCGTTCCAAGGCCGACGTCTGCTCCGCTAGCTTGAGCTGGTGGACGGTGCAGTAGATCTTCTGACCTTTCGCGCCCCTGCTGCAGCCCCCCGGCCACTCGCAGGGGCGCTCGGTCACTACCCTCGCCCCAGGCTCCGTCAGGACGCGGAAGAGCTTCTCTTGGACCTCTGGACGTGGGCGCCTCGGCATGGCCTTTAGAATGCGGTCGTCTGAACGCAGGTCGTCCTTCATAAGTCGTCAAATGTCGGGAGTTGGGGGCGTTATTGTGCCCAATGCATCAAATATGCTGATTTGTGGACGCTTGTCAACTCACACAACAGTCCCCCAGATAGTCGGCGATGCGGTCGGCCAAGCCCCGGACGTCGCCCCAGTTTATCGGGCCGGAGTCGAATTCGGAGATTTCGGTCAGGAGCCACCGCGCATCCTCGAGCAGGGATCGGCTGTTGTCCGGGTTGGACGTCACCACCTCGGGCCACGGAGCCTCCTCGTCCTGCCACGGATCCTCCTCGTCCAGATCCTCGAGGACCGGGCGCACCGTGGCCGGCACCCACGACTGGGCACGGGTCAGGGCACGGTCGAGGGCGGCTGATTGGCCCATGCGAGTATCACCATATGGGAACCGGGTAACTGCGATCGCTTCGCCGGCCTCTTGGAGCTCGGTGTCGCGCAGGGTCACGGTGAACATGCCCCCGTCGATATCGTGGGTGATCGTGGCCTCGAGGCCGTCGACCATGTCGTGGATGCGGTAGATGATCATGGGTCTGTCCTTAGTGTGAGATGATGAGAAGGCCGAAGGCGATCACGCCGACAGTCCAGTACGCCAGCAGGTGAAACCATTCTTCTTTATGCACGGGGGGTATCCTAACCGTGTCCGAGAGAGGAGTCAACCACGTCTCGGCGCTCCTGTGTAATGGTCGAGGTACCACGTTCGCTGTTCTTAGTCACGGAGTCAACCTTGGCGATCCATGTCTGTAGGTTCCGAACCGTGCGATATCCGCTGCGGGGAGTGGCGCCGAGGTGGTACATGTCCGCACCGTTGGGGGCACGTAGCTGCCAGTGTCCCCCGCCGGTTTGCCGGATGGTGTATCCCTCCCGGAGGAGAGGCTTCACGATCCGACGGACGTCCTTGGGGAGTCCGTTGCGCTTCATAGGTCAGTTCCCTTCTGTGTGGTCATTTGGGCTACACGGGAAGTATACCATGGTGGCGGTATCATGTCAACACCGCATGTAGGGGAATGCTACATGTCGTCTTTTTTACGTGCCACGGTCGCATAATTCTAGGGGTCCCTGGTAAATCATAACACGGTGGTACGGTGGCAAGATTACGCCACCGTGGCATGTAAGGAAAATGTCATGTCGGATTTTCTACATGCCACGGTCGCATAATTAGAGGCAGTGGCGGGGCCCGTTATGGAGACATGGAGACGGTTTGGAGACAAAGTGGAGACGTCGAAAAGCCTTGTAACATAAGGGCTTCTACTCTCCTATAGCCATACTTCCAAACTTATTACATATAAAACCCTCATAGAGAATAGGTTAGTGTTTAGTGGTTAGTGCTTAGGGTAAACGCTAAACGCTAACGCGATCGCTCTACTGGGAGAGAGTGCGAATCGGGCTTTTGGTTTGGCAGTATGGAGACGTCCCCACTGAGGGGGGTTGCGCTACCACCCTGCCGGGTGTAGCGTTAGGGCGCACACACATTGACCACGGAGGGAACGATGAGGGCATGGAAGGAGTGGGCGGAGGCGATGACGGCAGCGGGTGAAGTCCTGATCTGCTGCGTCCGGTGTGGCCGTCCGGCCGTGCGGACTACGGGCCGTATGAAGGTGTGCCCGAGTTGCCGGCCGGAGGTGACGAGGGAACGGCAGAGGGCCATCATGGCCGCACGACGGTCAGGGTCGAAGGTGCAGAGGGACGAGCGGGGCTTCGCCCTGCGCCCTACGGTCCTCCGGACGGTGGAGGATGTCCGGGAGCACTTCACCGATGTGGCGAGTTGTCACAACGGGGAATGACGGCTCACGGTCCGTGTCGGTATGTTGGGTGCGAACAGTAGGCGAACCACACGACAGAGGTACTAGAGCGATGCCTGGACGACCGTTCATGCGGGCGATGGAGAAGCGAATCGAGGAGATGGGCGGCCCGGAGGTCATCATGGACCTGATCGCCGACGGCAAGACCGTGGCGGAGGTGGCCGAGGTCATGGGCTGCTCCCGGCGCTACGTGTACATGTGGCGGGACCAGCCCAAATGGGAGGGGCGCCTGAAGGAGATGTGGGCGGAGGCCATGAAGTTCTCCGCGGAGGCCGAGGTCGAAAAGGCTATGCGCGAGTTCGACCGGATCGACCGGGTGATCGACACGGACCCGGTGACCGGGGAGGAGATCCGGCGCATCCCGCAGTCGAGTGAGGTGCAGCTTGCGACAGGCCGGGCGAAGTTCCGGCAGTGGCTCGCGGCCCGGAAGGACCCGGAGCGGTACGGGGACCAGAAGGAGCAACAGGTGAACATCTCCATCGGCAACCTCCACCTAGACGCCCTACAGACTGTGAAGGCCCGGGAGGCCCTTCCCGCCCGCACCCCGGAGGTCCTCGAGGCGGAGGTGCTCGAGGATGACTAAGCGGCTCTGGCCGCTACTCCTGACCTTCGCCACCTGCTGCGTCGGCCCCGCTGTCGTCAACCGCCCAGCGCCCTGCCTCGCGGTCTTGGTTGAAAACACCCGGTTCGAGGACGTCAGGGTACACATCGGGGGCCGAAGGGTCGGGCTGGCGACGGGCCTGAGACAGACGCAGCTACGCATCTGCGGCGCGGTCGATCTCACGACGCAGAGGGTGCAGGTCACCCCCGTAGCCGGCCAGACATTCCGGGTCTACATCGATGGGCCACAGCGTCCCTCCGAAGGGCAGGGGCTGTTGGTACACGTCGGGCCCACCGCGAATTTCAGTTACGCGAGGTTGACCCATGTCGGGTAAAGGTGACACGCCCCGCCTGCCGTCGGTGAGCCGGGAGGAGGAGGCGAGGCGGTGGGCACAGCTGGAATGCGAGGCGGGTGGGTGGCATCGTTTCGACGTGGAGGGCGTTTGCCGGGCCTGTGGGGCACGAAAGAGCCCGGGCCCCTGTCGGGACCCGGGCTAGGAGCTCTGAGCGCTTAGAAGGGCTTAGAGAGGCTTCAGCTGTTCGAGGTAGTCGCCTAGCCCTACCTCGTCGGTGTAGAAGCGTGAGACGCTTTCCGACCCCCAGTAGCCCTCCACCTGATTGTGGCGGGTGTCGATCCAGACGGTTGGGCCACCAAGTGCGACGCAGACCCGTGAACCAACGTAGCCGCCGGTCGCGCTGTAGGTATACTCGATGTCGAGGAACGATTCGCTCGCGAAGTGCCAGAAGTCCTCGTAGTCCTCGTCCAACTCGGCCTTCCCTTCGAGGATGTCTACCCAGTGCATTACGTTGTCGAGAAGCTGCTGCTTGATGTCAGACATGTTGCTCATCTTAGGGTCTCCTGTGGTCGGCGGCTTGTCTCATCAGCGAGCCGGGAGCCACCCGGCACCGGACGCCCCGGAGGGCGTTTCGACTAGATCCCGGCGGCGGACTGGTTGGAGTGGATGATATGTCCGGCGACGGACCAGAGGTAGGTCTTCACGCCCTCGACTGCGTGCTTGCCACCCGTGAAGACTGGAACGCCGTAGGTGGGCAGTGTGGCGTCGCGAGCGACGACGGCGCGAAGCTGGAAGCTCGAAGCCGGTCCCTTCGTCACGTACATGCCGACGGTGTTGGCGGGGAGCTTGAGGGCTTCCATGAAGGCGATCGTCTCGTTGGTCATCTGTCTGGTCTCCTGCTGCTGGTCAGTGGCTTGTCTCATCAGCGGGCCGGGAGCCACCCGGCACCGGACGCCCCGTAGGGCGTTTCGACTAGAGGAGCCGCGCCCGTCCACGCAGGCCCCGGCCAGCGCCGTGCTGGATGCCGTCGATCGTCATCGGACGGGTGTCGGCGAACGTCGTGGAGATGCGGCGGGCGTTCGTGATGGCCCGGGCGTCAGCGCGGCCGAACCCCTCGGCCCGAAGGTGTCGGTACGAACGGAGGAGGTCGGCGGCGGTGGCGTCCCGGCGGTCGTCTGCGATGATGGAGTGGAAGTGCGTCATCTGTCTGGTCTCCTGCTGCTGGTCGGTGGGGCGGTGCCCCGTGGTCGTGCATGTAACCTCGTAGGACATTGTCATCGTGTCAAGAGGTGATGTTGAGACGCGCAAAACGCGTACCGCTGTGCCCTTTCTTCGTACGCACGATCCGCCATGTGCCACAGGGGCACAGGGGCACGGGGGCACAGTGCGTCAGCGAGCTCCACGGGGGCACAGGGGCACAGTGGCACAGTGGCACAGTGGCAGGGTGGGCACGGTGCGTCAGCGAGCTCCACGGGGGCAGGGTGGCACGGTGCGTCAGCGAGCTCCACGGGGGCACAGTGGCCTTGTGCGTCAGCGAGCTCCACGGTGGGCAGGGTGGACAGGGGAGCACAGTGCCGATGTGCTACGCCGTGGCCCTTGACGGCACGGTGCCAATGTGCTACGCCAGTCCCAGCGAGCTCCATAGCGGCACGGTGGGCACGGTGGCACGGTGGCACAGTGGCACAGTGGCACAGTGGCTCGAGGGCGGGCCGGAGGGCAGGAGGGCAGGGTGGGCAGGAGGGCAGGGTGGGCAGGGTGGCAGGAGGGCAGGAGGGCAATGTGCCGCCGGGTCCCCCTCAGCAGGAGCGCGATGCCCAAAGACCCCCCCGTCCGCACAAAGAGACCCCGGCCTGGCAGTCGCCGTATAGGCCAAATGTAGAGGGACCCCCTGAAAAATATTTTGGGATTTTGCCAAAATTCCGGGGAGGGCCCCCGAAAATATTTTGGGATTTTGCCAAAATTCCGGACCACCAATGTTCACAGTGGCTATTGCACTCCCGTGGCTCGCGCGGTAGTTTCCGCCTATTCCGTTTTAACTTCCGCTCCGGCAATATGCTCAAGTCCCTAATCACCACGGTCGCGGCTGTCGCTGTAGTAGAACTGCGGCAGGACATCGCGGCGGCGGTGCGGTATGTAGCGCAGGAGACGCGCAAGACGATCAAGGAGAGGTTTGATGCTACCCGCCAATAGACCTGACCATGAGGTAGGGTGGCCTAGAGCCGTGCAGACCGGCGTTGCGATTCTGGGCGCGTGTGCGTTCGGCGCCGTCGCACTCAGCTACGGCTACGGTTTTGGCGGTGGTGGGCGAGCGGAGACGTACCCGCAGGCTGCGGTAGGTGGCCTTGCCTCACCGTCTTGTGCAAACGCGCCCTCATGGGCGACCACGGATGTCTATACTGAGGATTGGGACTCCACCACTCAGCCGACGTATGGGGGTTGGAGTCATACCAAGCAAGCAGACCCTCCCGATTCAATCACCAGTTTCCTCGGTGACAACGCGCTGACCTACGTCTTGCCTGACACCTACTCTGTGAGCGGATCGCATACGGGTTACACACACCAGTGGCTTGGAAATGGGTTGGATAAGGACAGTATCTATATCTGTGACTCTCTATCGTGGTCTGCGAATTGGGTGAGCCATCCGTCAGGTATTAACAAGGTCATGTACTTGTTCAACCGTGGTTACGACAACGGAATGATGTGGCTGATCGCGAATATGCCTACCACTGACAGCATGACTCTGCGTGTGGCGTATGTGGGAGCGCAGAGTATGGGAGACGCCTATCTAAAGTGGGACTCACAGTTCTCGGGGAACACGGGGCCAGCCACCGGAACATATCTGAACGCGGCAGCACCAACTTATAACGAGGCGCATTGGGCGAGAGGCGAGAAAGTGCAGATTGAGGTTGCTACCTCGTTCGGTGCTATCAATGACTCAACTGGATTCGTCAAGGTCTGGACGAACGGTGTGTTGACCCACGATTACTCTGGCATCGCGGTAGTGGACACGGTAAGCGCGGACACAAATTGGGAGCAGTTCAACCAAACGCAGTACGCGCCCGTATTCGGGGGCACGGGGTCGAATGGCTCGCTCCCGTCCCCTGACCAGCGGTTTTATGTCCACAGGTCTGTCCTCAAGGCGAGTGCTAACTAAATGGCGATCGTAGGTACGGCTAAACTTTCTGAAACGGATTCCGGCGCGGCGACAAGTTCCACCGTAACGTCGGGCACCCTTGGTGCTACTGCCGACACGCTGTACATCACCTCGGTTTGTGTGAGCAGCGACAGCGGTGCGTGGACAGGGAGCCCAACGCTTACGGGTGGGTCGGTATCGTCTTGGACTTTAGACACGACGGTTGTTTTTTCTAGTACTAATATCCTGTTTGTGTTTCGAGCACTGGACTCCTCTCCGGGGGGTGCAGCCGCTCTGACGTTCACCGCTCCGGGTGCTGAGACGTACGCAGCGGCATCCATAGCTGTCGATGAGCTTGCGGGGTCCATCACTACAGGGACAAACGCCGCTGACGCGGTGATCCAAACAGGTACGCAGACACAAGATACGTTGACGGCAACCGGAACCACCGTAACCTTGTCCAGTGGTTTCGCGGCTGGCTCGGGGGCCTTTGCAGCGTTCGCCGTGTATGGCACAAACCCAAACCCGACCGTGGAAGCTGGGTGGACTGAGTTAGCTGATATCGGTCAGACTGGAGGTCCACGCCTTACGACCGCATGGCGAAACGACGAGGACACGACGGCCAGCTGTGATTGGGGCACGACCAGTGGGGTGCGGTGTTGCTACGCGGTTGAGTTAGGTATTCCCGCCTCCGGCTCCACCCTCGGTGGCCTAGTGGGTTCTAACACGGGGCTAATCGGCTGATGAAACTGGAACGCCGTCCTGAGAACGCTGTCAACTGGCCTCGCGCCGTGCAGAGCAGTGTAGCCATTCTCGGCGCACTGAGCTTCGGCGCGATGGCGTATGGCTACGGGTACGGCGTGTCGGGTGGGCGAGCGGAGACGTACCCGCAGGCTGCGGCAGAACTTGCAGGTACTGTCGATGACTACTGCTTGAACGAGCCCGCATCGTTGACCCAAATTGATTTAAGAACGTTTCAGGGCGAGACGGGCGATCCGGCAAATTGGAACTCTGGGGGTGGTACATGGGGAGATGGCAACCCCGGCGTGAACGACGGGTTTTCTGTGGAAGTGGATGCCACAGCCCCGCTTTTTGGGGACTCGGTGGGCACCATGTCGTTCGTCGTGGACTCAACCCCAGACGGTACTACGCCGGGGGCCGCGATCTACGAACTACGGGATACAACGAACTCAGAGGGGCAGGATACGCTGTATATGTGTACAGCAATCAAGTACTCGTCAGGTTTCGACTACCACACCTCGGGCGTGAAGCTCGACTTCTTTGGCTCAGATTCACTTAACGCTCCCTCTTCGGGCCGGCCCGCGTTCCTCATCAACAACTTGAGAAACGGTAAGCGGGTCATGGAGATCCACCTTCAGGGCGACACTTCTGCGATCCTGACGCCGACCGCCGACACGGTGAGTATGGCTGACGATACGTGGTACAAGCTGGAGGTCCTGTTGGTCGGCCAGAATGGTGGCGCGACCGGCGAGGGTCGTATGTGGATCAACGGGACGAAAACGGTTGAGGCCACAGGGTTCCGGTTCAGTGGTAAGAATACACTGCACTGGGGCTCGGATGTCCGCTCCGATGGTTTTAAATGGGAGCCAACTTGGGGCGGCAATGGGGACTCGTTGACAGCAAACGGGCAGATTTATCGGTCCTTCATCTACCTCTCGGGGAATAACTGATGGCTACGTGGGGGTCAGGCACAAGTTCCGACAACAATAACATCAATATGTCGGCGGGGATGTATGTGTTCGTGGGGGCTTGGGGTAACTCCGGTCAGCGTATCACCGCCGTGGAGGTCAAAACGGGTGGATATTCTGCTGACAAAACTTTCGATTTCTACATCTATAAAGGGACTTCCGAGGATGCTACCGGCATGACCTATGTCGGGAAATTGGGAAGTTGGACGTTTGATTCCGGCACCAGTACATTCACGCTTGCGACCGTGCTAAGTGGGCTGACGTTCGATGACATGGACGGGAGTGCCTACATAGGGGTCGGGGTGCGCACATCTGACAACAACACAACCACGATGCGAGGGCACTTCACTTCGGCAGCGGGGGACATAGTGGAGTACGAGTATTTCAATGGTGAAACAGACCCGCCCACGGCGACGCTCGGTACAGGGGACTCTTTGACCGATCCGGGTTCTCTGTATTTAAACCTCACCTATGAGGCAGCCCCCGCCGCCTCCGGTGGTGGTCTGCAGCTCGTCGGTGGCGCAGGACTCGTAGGATAAATGTTGGACAATCTGAAACAGGAACAGGAGTAAATCATGCAGGATATCGGAGTCGTCCAACAGGATTCGACAGTCAGAATCATGTTCGTGACGAGAGATGGATCGGGTGGGGCAGTCGCGCCCTCGACTGCGTTTGAGAACGCGGACGTTGAGATCTACAAGGATGGGAGCGCAACCCAGCGGTCCTCGGACGCAGGGATCACGATGACCTCGCCGTTCGATACGGTTACGGGCCTACATCTTCTCGCGATCGACCTTTCGGACAACACCGACGCAGGGTTCTGGGCTGCGGGCTCGAACTACCACGTCACGATCCAGCCGGATGAGACGGTGGACGGCCAGACGGTCGTTGAGGTGCTCGCTCAGTTCACGATCGAGACGGACACCCAGAAGGCCCTCCGCACGTTCAACTCTGCCGCGTTCATCACGGACACGGTCACGACCACGACGAGCAACACCACGACGGCGGTGAACCTCACGGACTTCCTCGACGCACAGGCCCCTGACAACAGCACCACGGGCGAACTCTGGCTCTGGCAGGACAGCACGGGCGAGCTCGAGTATTTCCGTGTGCAGTCCATGACTAGCCTTGTGGCTACTGTCGAGGCGTGGCCCGCAGGAGGAGCCTTGAGCGCGGCTGTAGCGGCTTCAGACAAGCTCTGGCGCGTCGGGTACGTGGATGTGAACACCGCAGCGATCTCAGACGACATTGTGGCAGCGGACAACTGGGAAGAGTTCGCGAGCGCGATTGTCACAGGCATCGCAGGCGCAACAAGCCTATCCACTACAACGTGCTCGTCGGACCTGACTTCGTACGCCGACGATGAGCTGATCGGTCGGACCATCATCTTCACCAGCGGAACCGCCGCGGGTCAGGCGGCTAGGGTCACAGATTATGCAAACACGAACGGGGTGTTGACGTTCACCGCCATAACGACGGCACCGCTGCAGAATGACATTTTCGTGGTTGTGTAACGATGCTTGGTTCAGCCTTTAGCTACCGAGGAATCGACCTCGTAACGTCGGCTGTCAGTGGCTCGGCGGTTGTTGAGAACACTTCCACGAACACCGGAAGCAACACAAATACCTTCGCATGGACGGGGCAGTCGTGGACATCACCGGCCAGCCCCACCGAGTTGACAGGTATTCGTGTGCAACTGAGTGCGAGCGGCGTTACGCCCGTTGGATTGGTGCGGATAGCGGTCTACGCGGAATCGAGCGATCTGCCCACAGGAGCGTCTCTAGTCGCATCTCCGTTCTATGCTGTGGACGGGCTCACGACCGTAACGGACTATTACTTCCCACTGGTGGGATGGACGCCAGCCGCGAGCACGAAGTATGTATTCCTGCTGGAGCCATACGATGTCTTCAGCGACAGCTCAAGCTCTATCAGTTGGAGGAGCAACTCAACGTCGGCTTACGCGGATGGTGTGCTGGTGGCGCCACTGGACCTCGCACCGCTCGCCAAAGACAGGTACGCCAGCCAGATCACGGCGGCGACCGGTTCGGCCTATGCTTCCGAGGATATGCAGTTCACCGTCTATGCCGCAGGCGGCAGCGGCTCTAACGAAGCAAATATCACAAGAGTATCACTCGGAACCACCCTTTCTCTCTAGGAACATCAATGTCGAATTTCACGATGGGTGTCCGGGGCGTTGAAGTCCTCGATACGACCCCGAACAGCAACCTCGGCTACACGGCCCGTGGCGTCTACATGGACGTTTCCGGCGATATCACCTTCATCATGGAGGACGGCACGACAGGAACCCTCTACTCGATGGCGGCGGGAGTCTGGCATCCTATACGGTACACGGGGATCAGCGCCATCACGACCGCACAGGGCGTCACGGTCGGTAAGTAAATGTCGTCCAACCCACTCGAACCGTTTATCGAACGATACGGCGCACACCAAGGCGGCCTCGGTATTCTGCTGTTTGCCCACGAGATCCTCGGGATCACGATGGACAAGTGGCAGATCGATCTCCTGTTCCAGTTCGGGGAGGGGAACCGTGGTATCTCCGTCGCGGCCTGTCACGGGCCGGGTAAGACCGCGGCTGCCGCGGTGTGTATCGTGTACAGCTTGATTTTCAGGTTTCCGCTCCGGGCTGTAGCGACGGCGCCCTCTCGGGGGCAGATCGAGGGCGCGATGATGTCCGAGATCGTCAAGTGGATCTCCAAACTGCCCCCGGAGCTTGCGAACCTGCTCGAGGTCAAGTCGATGTCGGTCACGCTCAAGGCGGCACCGAAGCGGAGCTACTTCGAGGCCCGTACGGCGCGTCCGGAGAACCCGGAGGCGCTACAGGGCATCCACGAGGATGAGGGCTACGTCTTCCTGCTCGTGGACGAGGCTTCTGGTGTACACGAGAAGATCTTCGAGTCCGCCGGTGGGTCCATGTCCGGTGAGAACTGCCAGACGATGCTCCTGTCGAACCCGACTCGGACGTCCGGGTTCTTCTTCGATACGCACCACAAGGACGCGGACAACTGGTTCACGATCAAGATCTCCCACGCGGACTCCACGCGCGTCACGGACGCGTTCGTGGAGGAGATGCGGCGCCGGTACGGGGAAGACTCGAACACGTTCAGGGTTCGTGCCCTGGGGCAGTTCCCCCGTTCCGACTTGGACGCTCTCATCCCGTTCGAAGTCGTACAGGCCTCCCGGGAACGCGACATCCATGTCCCGAAGCACCTCTCGGAGGTCTGGGGCGTCGACGTCGCGCGTTTTGGGGACGACAGCACGGTCGTGGTCCGCCGGAACAACATCGCGGTGTCCCCGGACATCAAGGTCTGGGACCAACTCGACACGATGGCGACGTCCAACCGTATCCTGCGGCTCTACAAGGACACTCCGGACTCTCAGAAGCCCGAAGAGATCCTCGTGGATGTCATCGGCATGGGCGCAGCCGTCGTGGACCGTCTGAGCGAACTGGGCCTGCCTGTGAGGGGCATCAACGTCGCCGAGACGTCGTCCTTCAGCGAGACGTACCGGAATCTGCGTACGGAACTCTGGTTCGAGGCCCGGCAGTGGCTCGAGAGCCGGGATCACGTACTCCCGAACTGCGACGGCACGTGTCGGGACCGGTTGACCTGCGTCCACGAGCGTCTGGCCGCAGAATTGACGACCCTGAAGTACGATGTGACCTCCGGGGGGAAATTCCTCGCGGAGTCGAAGCGGGATCTGAAGAAACGGGGGTACAAGAGCCCCGACATCGCGGATGCGTTCGTGCTGACCTTCGCCGGCGCCCCCGCGACTCTGATACATGGCTCGAACGACGGCTGGGGCGCCTTCGGGTGGAATCAGCCCATTTCACGTAACAGGATGGTGGTGTGATGGCCGAGATCAACGACGTCGTGGACCTACTGCCTCCGGAGGACTCTGGGTCTATGCTCGACCCGGTCGATTCGCTGGCGGATGACATCCAGACGATCGTCACACAGGCGATCGAAGAAGCGAAGCAGCACTTCGAGGAGAACATCGAACCGGACATGGCCGAGGCCACGGATTACTACTACGGTCGCGCCGTGGGGGATCTGAAGGGCGAAACAGGTCGGTCCAAGGTCATCAGCACTGATGTCCGCGATGCAACGCTCGACCAGATCCCGGACCTGCTCGAAATCTTCATGGGGTCGGATTCCGTCGTCGAATTCAAGCCGAAGCACGCCTCCAAGCGTGAGCAGGCGGAACAGGCGACGGACATGGTTAACTACGTCTTCTACGAGGACAATCCGGGCTTCCTGATCCTGAACTCCGTCCTGAAGGATGCTGGTGTCCGCCGTCTCGCGTACGTCAAGTGGGGTTGGAAGGAAGGGGACCGCGTCAAGGGTCAGTCGATGTCCGGACTGGCCGAGGACGAACTCCTCTTCTTGCAGGCGCAGGGAGTCGAGTTCGTCATCGTCGGCGAGGGTGAGGATACTGTCATGGGTCCGGAAGGACCGATGCCCACCCCGACGTACGACATCGAAGTCCAGTACCGGGATGAGGGCCGGGTCGTCGTTGAGGCCTTGCCGCCAGAAGAGGTCTTCTGGACCCCGGAGGCCCGTGACTTCCGTACCGCGCCGCTCGTCGTCCATCACCGCGAGGTACCGGTTGACGAGGTGCTCGCGATGGGTTATACGATGGACGAGATCGAGGACTTCCTTGGGTCGGACTCGGATACGTCTTCGGAGTCCCTTCGGTGGTCCCGGCAGATCTACAGCGGCGTGGACGGGTCGGGGAACTCGACCAGTGTCAACGACGCGACGGAGGCATTGGACCCCTCCCAGCGCCCGGTGCTGTTCGCGGAGGCCTACGCCCTCGTCGACACGGACGAGGACGGGATGGGCGAGCTTCGCATGTTCCACTGCATCGGGAAGACGTACCACATCCTGAACGGGGGCGGATTCGGCGAACTCGTTGACGAGGTCCCGATCGCGGTCTTCACGCCGGATCCGGAACCGCACACGATCCCCGGGCTGTCGAACTTCGACTACCTCAAGGAAGTCCAGAAGGTCAAATCCCAGATCCAGCGCGGCCAGTTGAACTCGCTCGCGCAGTCGATCGAACACCAGATGGTCGTTTCCCAGTCGGAGGTTAACCTCCGGGACCTGATCTCGCCGGAGATCTCCGGACTGATCCGTGTCCGCCGGGACGTCAACGCCGTACGCGAGATCAAGCACCAGTTCGTCGGTGGGGACACCTTGCCGGTCCTCGAGTATTACGACCAGATCCGGGCGGACCGGACGGGCCGGGCGGGGCCGCGCGAAGGACTCAACGCGAACATCCTCCAGAGCACGGACAAGGACGCGGTCCAGAACACCATCTCGAAGTCGCAGCAGAGGATCCGGATGGTGGCTCGTGTCTACGCCGAGACGGGCTTCAAGCACCTCTTCAAGGGGATCTACCGCCTGCTCGTGGAGAACCAGCGCCGCGAACGGTATATCAAGCTCCGCGGGACGTACGTGACCGTCGATCCGCGTTCGTGGGACGCGGACATGGATGTTTCCGTGAACGTTGGGTTGGGTGGCGGCTCTGTGAGCTCGAAGATTCAGAACCTCCTGTTGCAGGCCGAGAAACAGGAGATGCACATGCAGATGGGCTCTCCTCTGGTCTCGTTCGCCGAACTGCGGACGACGTACGGCAAGATCGCCGACCTGATGGGGTACAGGGACACCGATCAGTTCTGGAGGCCGTGGGACGCCCCGCAGCAGCAGATGTACGAGCAGCAGCAGGCGGAGGCCGCTAAGAACGCGGAGAAGGACCCCGCGCAGCGTGTCGTGGACGTCGAGGAGACCAAGGTCCAGTTGGACGCCATCCAGCAACAGAAGGAGATGGAACTGAAGGAACTCGACATCCGCCTGAAGGACGAACGGGAGCGAGAGAAGATGGCCCGGGAATTCGCCCTGAAGGAAACCGAGATGGAACTCAAGTACCGCGTGGAACTGGAGAAGATCGACGCGAAGCCATCTACACCGGAGGCGTAATGCAGGACCCCACACAGAATTACCTCGACCTCGCGGAGATCGCGCGGCTCGGGGAGGAAATGGAGCGTGTCCTCAAATCGGACGCCTTCAAGGCGGGGATGACCCTCGCCCGCGCTCGGCTTTTCGAGGAATGGACCCGTGCGGTCAGCCCGAAGATCCGTGAGCGCCTGCACGCAGAGCAGCGTGCCCTTGACCGCGTACTGGACGCGTTCAAGACCATCGACGAAGAGGGAGTAGTGGCTCGGGAAGCTAGACGCCGAATCGACGAGTCGTACACAGACTTGTCAGAAGAGGAATAGTCCGAGGGCACCTTTCTCTGATACCTTGGAGCCAACATGGCAGACACGAATATTGAAGTTGTCTCGGACCTGAACGACCTCCCCGGAGGGCTGGTGCCCGAAAACGGGGTGAGTCAGGATGAGGCAGCAGATGGCCTGTTCGACCTTTTGGGCTCGGAGGAGGAATTCTCCGAGGAACCCGGCGAGGAAGAGGTGGCCGACCTCGACGACGAGGAGGAAGTCGACGCTGACGACCTTCTGGACGACGAGGACGAGGAAGACGACCTCGAGGACGAGGAAGACGACCTTGACGAGTCCGACGACGGAGAGAACGACGACGAGGAAGTAGAGGCCCTCTACGAAGTCACCCTGCCGGGTGGCGAGAAAGCAGAGGTAACCCTCGACGAACTCAGAGCCGGGTACAGCCGAACCGAGGACTACACGAGGAAGCGCCAGCGCGATGCGGCAGAGCACGCAGAAATGCTGGCGGAGACTCGTGGCAAACGCGATGCGTATGTGGAAGGGCTGGAACGCCTCGAAGCAACACTCCGTGAGCTTGGACCGAAGAAGCCCGATGCTGCTCTGCGTCAGCAGAACCCAGGGGAGTACGCGGCCCAGATGACTGAGTGGCAGGCCTACGAAGACTCCATCAACCAGGTGGGTCAGGCGAAGGGTGCTGTTCAGCAGGAGATCAGCGCGGAAGATATGGAGGTCGCCCGTGCCCACGTGCAGCAGGAGTGGGAGAAGGTGGTCACCGCCGTGCCGGAGTGGAGTGATGAGGCTGTGGCTGTTGAAGCTCTCGCGAAGTTGAAGGCGTTCGGGATGGACATCTACAACTTCACGGAGCCGGAACTCGACAGTCTCAGCGACGCCCGCCTCCTTCTCATGTTGAAGGAGAACTACGACCTGAAGCAGACACGCTCGAAGGGGAAGAAGGAGGTCGAGAAGAAGCGCAAGACCTCCAAGAGGCTCGGGGCCGGTTCGGCCAAGAGCCCCGGAACCCGGAAGCGTGGACCGCGGAAGGCACAACGCGCCGCGAATGCACGTGCGGCTCAGACGGGTGGCGTAATGGACGCGGCCCGCGCAATCGAACTCGCTCTGGCAGTCGAAGAAGGCTGACAGACACACAACTAACCAGAAGGAACAGAACAGATGGCTCTCGTTTCAGGTACCGCCACGCGGTACGACATGAACGGCCTGCGGGAATCCCTGCATGACCGTATCTACGACATCTCCCCCGAGGAGACCCCTTTCATCATGGGCGCCGGACGTGGCCCGAACGCGAAACAGACGCTCGAAGAGTGGCAGACTGACTCGCTCGCGGCTGCCGACGGCACGAACGCGCAGCTTGAAGGTGACGACGCTTCGTTCAGCACGCCTGCCGCGACGACCCGTGTAGGTAACTACACGCAGATCATGCGGAAGACGCTGATCCTGTCCGACACGCTCGAGCAGGTTGACAAGGCTGGTCGCCGCAGCGAGCTCGCCTATCAGCTTGCAAAGCGTGGCTCGGAGCTCAAGCGTGACCTCGAGACGGTCCTTCTCCGCGCACAGGGTGGTGCCGCCGGTGGAACGGGTACGGCTCGTACGCTCGCCGGTCTGAACGCTTGGCTCAAGTCCAACACCAACTTCTACACCACCGACGGTGCTGACCCGACGTACACGTCCGGTGTTCCGAGTGCGGCGCGTACGGACGGTGGAACGCTCCGCGCGTTCACCGAGACGATCGCCAAGGACGTCATCCAGAGCGGGTGGACGAACGGTGCGAACTTCTCGACGCTGATGGTCGGTCCGGTCAACAAGCAGCGGGTCTCGACGGACTTCGCCGGTATCGCGACGCGGAACTACGATCTGTCGAACGTAGCCGCGAAGCCTATGGCCGCGATCGCTTCGATCGACGTCTACGTGTCCGACTTCGGGGTGCTCCGGGTCGTCCCGAACCGCTTCCAGCGTGAGCGGGATGCTTGGTTCATCGACTGGGAGTATGTCGAGCTTCGCTACCTGCGTCCGCTCCAGCAGACCAAGCTGGCGAAGACTGGTGACGCTGAGAAGCGTATGATGGTTCAGGAAGTTACGCTTTGTGTGAAGCAGGAAGCTGCGCTCGGCGCCGCTTTCGATCTCACCACGACTTGATCGGGCTAGGTGGGGTGTTCACGGTTCATGGATCGTGAACACCTCACCGACGCTTCTATAGGAGAGAAATATGGCGGTAGATACTACGCTCGTAAGAGCTAGTCAGACGATCACGCTGGACGCGGCTGGAGAGGCCACCGACGGCGAGACCATCGTCATCGGTAGCAAGACGTACACGTTCCGCGCAACGGTTGGTGCGCTCGACGGTTCGGTTCATATCGGAGCGGCTGTTGCCGACACGGTGGACAACCTCGTCGCGGCTATCAACCTCGACGCATCCGAAGGTGAGACGGGTTCCGGCGCCGGTACGGATTATGGCACGGCCATGACCCGCAATCCGGATGTATACGCGACTCGCGTGGCTGCTACGGGTGTCATCACCCTGCGGGCGCACATTCCGGGCAGTATCGGGAACCATATCGTTCTCGGGCAGGGCACCAGCACGATCACGCTGGGTGGTTCTACGCTGGCTTCGGGGACGGGCAATATTGGAGACTTCTTCGACGGGTTCTTTGAACTGAACCAGCTTAACTCGGAGGTCGTTGCGGCTCTCCGACCGTTCTCTGCCGTCGAAGGCGGCAAGCTCGACTAAGCACCCATACGATGATATGTGAGCCGGGGGCAGGGTTTGTGTGGGGCCCGTGCGGTTGCCCCCGGTCTCACTCCACACACGAGGGACAGTATGCCTAGCATTAGACTACAGTCGGATCCGATTCGGAAGAAGACTACAACGATGCACATCGACCGAGGCGCGGAGGGTTACGTTCTCGAGTCGAAACAAGATGTGACCGACATCATCGAGCGAAACAAGGCTCGTATGGCGTTGGTCGATGAAAACGCTGGGTGGAATGAGTGGGCACAAGTGGCTGAGATCCCAGTCGAGGTCTGGTACAACCACCTCGTCCCTTCAGGTATCGCCAACGACGAAACCCGTCTGCGGAAGTGGCTCGACGACCGGGACAACCTCCTATTCCGGACTCGTCCGGGGCGGATGTCGAAATGAGACAGCCCGGTTCCCCGATCAACATCGCGATCTGCGTCCCGACGCACCCTCGTGTCGAGGCCCTGTTCGCGTACGACCTCGCACAGATGATGGCCTTCACCGCCAGCGTGATGCCGGATTCCTGCGCGATCGGTCTCCATATGAACATCGGAACTTATATCCACAAGTCCCGGACTGAAATCCTCCAAGACGCCCTCGCCGCCGGCGCCACCCACATCTTGTGGCTGGACTCGGACATGCGGTTCCCCAAGGACACGGCCATCCGCCTGCTCCAGCGGCAGGTGCCCTTTGTCGGGATCAACTACTCCAAGAGGCGGATGCCCCCGGAGTACGTCGCGATCAAGCGGGTACCTCGTGAAGGGGACGATCCGACGGATGGGGAACATCTGGCGACGACCGATGCTTCGACAGGGCTCGAAGAGGTCGATGTCCTCGGTTTCGGTGTGTTCATGATGGACGCAACCGCACTGGTGAACCTCCCGGATCCTAATTATAATCCGTGGTTCTGGTTCGACAAGACGGAGCATGGAGCCGAGATCGGCGAGGACGCCTATTTCTGCCTCAAGATCGTACAGGATCACCTGAATCAGCGGATCTTCTGCGACCATGATCTGTCCAAAGAATGTGGACATATCGGGAACTTCGAGTACAAGCTTTACCATGCGGAGGCGACAGCCGAGGCACGGAAGGAGTTAGAGGATGGCGCTGGTCACTGATTACAGTTCGTTACAGACGCATGTGGCAGACGTCCTCAACCGGACGGATCTCACCTCCGTCATACCGAACTTCATCGAACAGTTTGAAGCCCGGGCGAAGGACGAGTCTCGCCTGCGGAAGCTGGTCGACCGAGGTACGGTTTCCATCTCCGCGGACGGCACGGCTTTGCCTTCAGATCTGTACTCAGTCGAAGCATGGTACCATGACGGTGGCACGTACTACGGGCCGATCACCGTCGTGGGCGCGGACCAGATCGGTTCGCTCAAGGCGACGTACGGCGACAGCGGCGTGCCGCAGTTCGCCGCGATCGTTAACGGCAGTGCCCGCTTCGCACCCGAACCTGACTCGACGTACTCAACGAAGATGACGTACTGGCAGGGGGTCACAAACCTGTCCGCGGCGAATACGACGAACTGGCTTCTTACCTCGCGTCCGGACATCTACCTCCAAGGGACGCTCGTCGAGGCGTGGGACTACCTGCGCGACGAGGCCCGGGCGGACCGGGCGGAGGCCAAACTCGAAAGACTTCTGGAAGGTCACCACCTCGCGGCTGTCGATGGTCAGTTCGGGGGCAACATTGGGGGCCGACAATTCCGCCCCATCGGAGGCTAGATGGCGACAAAGGATCCAACCACCAATTATTCATGGGACCTTCCGGCTGTTGGGGGTTCCGCGGGTGCGTGGGGTACGGCGTTGAACGCGATCATTGGGGATGACTCGACCGGCATTGACGCCGTTGTCAAGGCCATCTCCGACGTGGCCAACGCCGCTCTCGCCCGGGCGGGCGGAACGATGACAGGTGAGATCACTGGACACACCCAGACATGGGACCACAACGTGGGTGGGTCTGTTTCCGGCGTGACAAACGTCTCTTTAGACACGGCGAACAGCCACTCGTTCACGATCACTGCGGCGACCACGTTCAGCTTCACCGATGCGCCGTCGACCGGGAAAGCGGTATTCCTGACGATCGAACTGACGAACGGCGGCACCATCGTCACTTGGCCCGCGGAGGTACAGTGGGCCGGAGGTAGTGCGCCCTCTCTGACCGGTAGTGGAACTGACATCCTGACGTTCTTCACACGGGACGGGGGCACCACGTGGTACGGTGCTCTCGCGATCTCCAACGCGTCATGATTCCGGTCTTCTTCGGTTTCGGCGCCGCGGCGGGCGCGGAGGAGGACACAACCCCTCCGACTGCGCCGCCGTCGAGCCCGTCTGCGTACTACTACGGTGGGTCCTCCGTGGGCGTACAGTGGACGAACGGAGACAGCAGCGCATCCACACAGGTTGGTTTTTCGACCAGTGACATCGTCGACCCGGCCAGCGTCACTGCCACCGTATCCCCGGGCATTACGAGCTATGAGACCGGACTGGGGGACCCCTGCTATTGGTACGTCCGCCACATCCGGAACGGCTTCACAACCGCGTGGGTACAGGCCCCGCATGAGGATGGATGTACAGAATGATGTTGTCCCCGATCCCAGAACTGAAAGTTCTGTCAGCCGTGGCGGTCAGCAGCGGTTTCGCGTCCTTCGGAGGAGCACTGGCTATGCTCATGCAGGATTCGGTTCTCAGTCCCGATACCGTCCTCATGCCTCTCGGGGTGGTGGTTGGACTCTTTGTAGCGTCGATCACCGCGACGGTGAAGATCGTGCGGGCGTTGGACAACTGGCTTTCACGTATGGGGCGAGTTGAGGAACGTGTGAGTCAGTTGGAGGAAACACATGAGGAAGAGTGACGGTCAAGAACTACACCCGGAGGCAGCATCCCGGGTCAGGAAGGAGGTGATCCGTTTCTACGCAGGACTCGCAGTCGCCGCGGCAGGGTTGGCGGCTGTGTTCGTACTCGAAGAGGTTTACGTTGGTTTCGCCGTCGCATTGGTCGGCGCGGGCATCGTGCCCTTCGAGAAGTTGAACCCGTTCAAGTGAGTCCATGGACATTCTCGGAAAAGTCGGTGAGTTGCTAGGTGGGGCCTTCGGCCTCGTCGACGATCTGCACACCTCGGACGAAGAAAAGCTCACCCTGAAGACCGGCCTGCTGACGATTCAGACAGCCGTAGTCTCGGAGGTCATCCAAGCGCAGTCGAAGATGGCCGAGATGCAGTCGAACATCATCGTGGCGGAAGCTAAGAGCACGCATCCGTTGACATCCATGTGGCGTCCGATCACGATGCTCACGTTCGTTGTCATCATCGTCCTCGCCCAGTTCGGGGTCACCGGGCCAGTCCCGGAGGACATGTGGCCCTTGCTGAAGCTAGGACTTGGTGGGTACGTGATTGGCCGCTCATTCGAAAAGACGGTCCCCAACGTCCTGTCTTCATTGAAATCGGAGGAGCGAGTCCAGTGACCCAGTTCGCAGACGCCACATGGCGTGACATGCACGCGTCGATGTGGATGGCCCGTATGGAAGCACGTATGCTCCATCAGGAGATGACCGGGGTCGATCTCGTCATCACGAGTGGCCGCCGGAAGAACTCTCCGGGCGGCTCATCGTTGCACGCCCATGGCCGGGCGATGGACCTCCGGGTCTGGTACCTCGACAGCGCACAGAACCAGCACCGGTTCGCGGACGAACTACAGCGTAGGCTCGGCCCGGACTTCGACGTCATCGTCGAGGGACCGGCGGCGCGAGACCCACGGTACCAAGCTCGTCCACCTCACATTCACGTGGAGTACGACCCCAAAGGTCGCCACATGGCAGATCAGGATCAGTAGATGACGTTCGTAAGAATTTCGGAGGATAGCCAACCTATCCGTACAACGGTTGTTTCGAGTGCGGGTACCGACCCTGACGGTTGGAAAACAGAGCCGGAAAGTATCGCACTGGGAGAATACAGCAACGTATCACTCCTCCGTAAGTTCGGTGCGAACGCCGACATCGACACCGCCACGGTCCCCGAGGATGTCTGGAACGCCGGCGGGTTATGGGTGCCACCTACCCAAGCGCGGACGCATACCATCGCGTCCACTGATGCCGCGGACACGATGCAGTTAACGATCTGGGGGTTGACGTCTTGGTCCGGGTCAGAGGTCAGTGAGACGATCACGTTGAACGGTGTCACAGGTGTCGGCACCGTCAACTCCTACGTTATCATCCACCGGATGCGTGTAGAAAGTGGCTATGCCAACGCGGGGGTCATCGACGCGACGGCGGACACCGACGCGACGGTCACCGCCCGTATCAATGCCGGCGAAGGCACGACCCATATGCTCATCTACGGCATTGGTGCTCCACAAACTCTCTTAATCACTTCCGCGGTCGTAGGTGTGAACCGCTCCCAAGCGAGCGGGTACGCAGAGTTTGAGTTCGACGTCAACTTCGATCCGACGGTTGATGTAGATGCTTTCCGTCTCATGGATCGCCGCACCGCGACGGCACAGGGTACTTCCGTTGTGGACATGCACTTCGATGACGCACCCCTCGTTATCCCCGGCCCGGCGATCCTCAAGGTTCGGGTCAGTGCTGTAGGCGGAAACGACACCCGCGTATTCGGCAACATCAACGGTTACCTCTACACCACCGCATAATGATTAAGAGACTGTGGGCGTCGCTAACCCGGCGCAAGGAAGTGTCCCCGCCGGTGCGGGTCGAGACGAGGTCGCCGTATCAGATCCTTAAGGACTTCCGTGCGGGCAAGAAGCGTTCGTTGCCCCGAGGTAAGTGCGGCGCGTAATGCCTTACATCAACATCACTCCTGAGCCCGGCGTAGTCCGCCCGGGCACCGTGTACGACGCCCGCGGGCGTTGGTACGAGACGAACCTCGTCCGTTGGGACGACGGGGTGATGCGCCCATTTGGTGGGTGGGATTTGATGGAATGGTCCTACGACGAGCCTGTGTCCGCCGCGATCTTGCACGATCAGGACGTTGGGTATGTGGACGACACGACGGACGCGAACGACGCGGGAACAGGGGATGTTGTCATACTCACCGCGACCCCTGCGTTGAACGACGCCTTTTATTTCGGATACGACTTCCGATTCTCCGAAGTCCTCATCTCACTGAGCACCGCGGCCACCGACGGTGCGATCACGTGGGAATATTGGGACGGGAGCGCGTGGTCGGCGCTGTCCGGTGTCGTCGATAACTTGAGCGCGACATACGGGTTCGACACGACGGGTACGCAATTGTCCGTGTCGTGGACTCTCCCGACGGACTGGGCGACCACGACGGTCAATTCCCAAGGCCCGTTCTATTACGTCCGGGCGAGAGTCTCCACCGCGGGGACCACGACCGCCCTCGCCGACCAGATCTGGATCGGTGGAGGACCCCTGCATGTGGACGAAGTCGTACGAGGTACGCACTCGTGGAGAAACAACAATGGGGTCCCATTCCTGGCGCTCGGGACTCCGGACAACGTCTACGCCCTCTCCGCGGGGCGCGTGTACACTGTCCTGACCTCTGTCGGTGGCGCAGCGGACGCGACAACGACCGCGGGTGCGTACGACGGTACCCCGGGCTATCCTTACGGGTCGGGCCTGTACGGGGTCGGAGACGCCGCGCAGGAAGCGGTGGTAGAAGCGCAAACGTACCAGATGGACAACTACGGCGAAGACCTCGTGTTTACGTCGTACGCGGACGGAACCCTCTACTACTGGGACACTAGCAACCCAACGGTCGCTGCTGCTGGGGTCTCAGGTGCTCCGTCGAACAACCTCGGGGTCGTCGTGACGCCCGAAAGGTTCCTCGTAGCATTGGGCGCCGGAGGCGACGGACGGAAGATCCAGTGGGCCGATCAGGACAGCCACACAACGTGGACCGCGGCCAGCACGAACCAAGCGGGTGATCTCTTTCTCCCGGGTAACGGGACGATCCTCGCCGGCATGCGTGCAGCACGGGAGACGTTGATATGGACCGAGACGGACCTGTTCGCCCTGCGGTATGTCGGCGGGGCGTTCATTTACTCCGCGGTACCTGTGGGTCCTTACGGCGCGGCGTCCCGGAGGGCTATGGTCCTCGCGGCTGGCGGTGCGTTCTGGATGGGGTCCGCCGGCTTCTACGCGTACGATGGGACTTCCACCCCTCTGCCGTCGCCTTTGACGGACTACGTGTTCTCCGACATCAACGCCACCCAGATTTCGAAGGTCTGGGCGGAGCACCGGAGTGCGTACAGCGAAGTCCACTGGTACTACCCTTCAGGGAATTCAACGGAATGTGACCGCTTCGTGGTGTACAACTACGAGGGTAGGTTCTGGTATATCGGGCAGATGCCCCGGACCGGAGGAGAGGACGCGGGCGTGTTCGGATACCCGATCGCTGTCGACCCGAACGGGGCTGTCTACCAACACGAGACCGGCGAATCCTACACCGACTACGCGGGGACGGCGATCGCCGCATACGCGGAGACCGGGCCGATCGAGCTCGGACAGGGCGACCGCGTTCTGCACGCGCAGAAACTCCTGCCCGATGAGGCGACGCTCGGCGATCTCGACCTGACGTTCAAGGTCTCCTTCGCCCCGACGGCGACGGAGAGCACCTACGGCCCGTACACCGCGGCGAATCCGACCCCTGTCCGGTTCACCGGGCGGCAGTGCCGCCTGCTCGTCGATCCGGCGTCGGGTGGCAACTTCGACTGGCGCCTCGGCACCGTGCGGTTGGACGTCGAGCCCGGAGGTGAGAGGTGAGGTACATCGCTTTCAATGGAGAGGGTGACGAGCCTACATTCCGGTCCTCCGTGGAACGGGCCTTCGGCGAGATCGAACTGTTGGAGGTGCCGGTCATCCTCCCGCGGATCACCATCACCGACCAAGATGCGACCCCCACAGTGGACGGGTACGCCTACCTCGTCACCGCGAACACTGTCGCCACCACGATCACGGACTTCGATGATGGTGTTGTGGGGCAGGAAATTGTGGTCGAGATCGGCGATGCCAATACTACAGTGGACTTCACCGCGAGCGGGTTGAAAGGGAACGCGGGCGTCGACTGGACTCCGGGCTCCGGAGACTTCATGCGCTGTATATACAACGGGACAGAATGGCTCTGTTCCGTACACGAAATCTAGGGAAGACGATGGCAGATACTGATCTCGGGATTATCCGTACGGACACTGGTCGTTTCGTAGACAAAGGCAACCGTGTCTTCAACGTCAAACACCCGGACTTCGACGGCGGCGCGAAAGGTGACGGTAGCACAGACGACACCCTCGCCATTCAGGCCGCGTTCGACCGTGTCCCTTCCGGTGCGGTCGTGTACTTCCCCCGGGGCACGTACAAGATCACGGACACCCTGTCGGTCGCGACGAGCATGACCATCACCGGCGACGGTGTGGCTTCTGTCGTGCGACAGGACGGCAGCAACAAGGCCGGGTTCTCGGTGTCCGTCAGCGACGTCACCGTTCGGGACATCAAGTTGCAGGGGCCTCAGTTCGCGACATCACAGTCGAACGAGAGGGCGATCTACGCGCTCGGGGGAAGCTCCTCCGCGTACATCAACCACCTGCGGGTGGAGAACTGCGAGATCATCAACTGGGGCCGGTTCGGTATCTTCATGGAGTTCGTGGAGGACTTCTTCATCACCGGGAACCATGTCGAGGACGTCCTGTACGGGGGCATCTTCGGACAGTCCGTGCGACGCGGGGTGATCTCCGGGAACCGTGTGGAGAACATCCCCAACACTGGCGAAAGCTACGGGATCTCGTTGACCCGGCAGGGTGTCGCGAGTCTCTCGACCCACCCGCGTAGCAGTGATGTGACCGTGGATGGGAACGTGCTCCAGAACATCACCGGGAAAACCGGACTGGACACCCACGCCGGTGAACGTATCGTCTTCTCCAACAACACGGTCCGCGGCTGCTATTGGGGCATCAACATCGGCCCTGCGACGAACGGGGTGAGCCCGACCTACGCGCCGCACGCCTGTGTCGTCACCGGGAACGTCGTCGACTCCAACAGGGAGTCGGTCCACGTTCAGGGGATGCAGTTGGCGGGCGCCGGTACGTTGACCGAGGCCGCGTCCGGATGCATCGTGTCCGGGAACGTCTTCTGGGAGTGCGGCGGGGACAACAGTGGTTCCGCGGCGAGCAACACTAGCCGTTGTCTCGACGTCGGCGCGACGGAAAGCTGCGTGATCGAGGGGAACGTCTTCGTCCGTCCGAGTCGCCAAGGGATCCTTCTGTCGGCGAACAACGAGAGCTTGGTGATCGCGAACAACACGTTCGTGGATGTCTGGGAGTCGACGGGCACCGGCAACGCGAACGCGATCATGGCGAACGGGAACAACAACAATGTCCTCATCCATGGGAACCGTTTCGAGACGGATCCGAACTACACGAACGCCTCGTTCGCTCTCACGGCGAGCCGGCGGTCGTACATCGGGGTCCGGACTACCGCATCGACGGGCATGGACATCAAGGTCCTCGGCAACCTGTTCGACACCTCCGGTGCGGACATGTTGGAGGACACTTCAGGTACGATCACTTCACTGGGAGACAGAGTGAGCGCCCCCGGGTCGGCTTCGGCCACCGGGTTCGCGGGACAGTGGGCTTCGGACGGAAGCTACTACTACGCCTGTACGGGGGTGGACACATGGCTACGCGTAGCCATCGCCACGTGGTAATGATGTACCCACCTGCCAGTGTGCCCCACTTGGAAGGCCTCGCCGCCGCGTTGGAACACGGCGGGGGTTCGCATAGCCTCGTACACGTGTTCGCGGCGATCGAACGAGGAGAGGCCCAGATGTGGGTCGACGGCGATGCCTGTATTGTCACAGAGGTCAATGACGCGCCCAACCATACGGAGTTACATTTCTGGTTGGGCACGGGTAGCCTTGACGATGTCCGGGCCTTGATCGACAAGCTGTTGGTCTGGGGCAAAGAGATGGGTTGTGACGTCGCTACATTCACGGGGCGACGCGGATGGACGAAAGTGCTGGCCGCTGACGGCTGGGAACTCACGACGGTCAGTATGGCCCGGAGGCTATGATGGGAAAGGACAAGAAGCAGACTCAGACTACCACCGTCGATCCCGCGTCGCAGCGGCATATCGACGCGATGCGGCGTGCCGGTATCGCCGCCGCCGGAGGTCTGACAGGACCAGTCGTGGCTGGTGCGGATCCTCGGTCGATCGCCGATCAGATCTCGCCGTTCATGAACCCCTACGTGAACCAAGTGATCGGGGGGCTCGGGCAACACTTCGACCGTCTCCGTTCACAGGCCACCGTCGGGGCGAACCAACAGGCCACCGCGGCGGGCGCGTTTGGGGGTAGCCGGCACGGCGTCCTCGAAGCGGAACGCCTCGGGGGTCTGGACCGTGCCCAGATGCAACAGGTGGGTGGACTCCTCTCAGGGCAGTTCAACACCGCCTTGCAACAGGGGCTCCAACATTCAGAGTACCTGCGTGCTCTACGGGAGCGGCAGATGCAGGAGCCGTTCCTCCGTGGACAGATGCAGCAGGGGCTCCTCGGCGGGTCCCTCGGCCCGACGGGTTCGACGACGACCCGGATCCAGCATGGGAACCTGCTCGGCGACATCGCCGGTGCCGGGTTGATGGCCGCAGGCATGTTCGCCGGTGGACCGGCGGGTCTCACCGCCGCCCAGAGCATGTTGGCTCGCCCAGGTGTGGGAGTCACAGGCACGCCGCTGGCGACCCCACGGCCCATAGGTGTCGGCGGAGGGCCGATCAACATGCCTACCGTGGCCCCCTTGTATGGTAGAGGCTGACCCATGCCCGGACTCTTCGACGCAATCAAAGAGAACGTGCTCCCGATCTTCGGGGGCACCGGGCCTGGTGCCCAGCAGTCCCTCATGGACGCCGGCGCCGCGGCTATCCTCTCCGATACACAGGATCCGCTTGAGGCTATCGCCGCTGCGTCTATGGCCGGACGTCAGCGACAGCAGGTAGAGGAGAACAGGGCGCAGCTACAACAGCTTGTTCAGGGCGCGGGGATGGACGTCCCGTCGATGCAGAA
>Ga0208644_1000734_pt1 | contig 29214 bp, 40 predicted proteins | sample VirMetDEL_Nov_18_FD_184517 | JGI IMG/M metagenome (GOLD analysis project Ga0208644, IMG submission 184517) | Aqueous microbial communities from the Delaware River and Bay under freshwater to marine salinity gradient to study organic matter... | ecosystem: Environmental > Aquatic > Marine >...
CCATTAGATGCACAGGGTGATCTAACTACTACGGATGAAGCTACTAAAGTTACTGATGCTATCAATATGATGAGCCCATTAGTAGCTAATAAGGTGTTAGAATCAATGACTGCTGATGAGATTAGAGGATTAGTAGGATTAAAACCTGTACCTGTACAGCTAAAGAAAGAGGATGTATCTGATGAGGTACTATATAATGTGCTAGATAACCTATCCGGTGAGCAGAATGATGATGATGAATGGGAGCTGGTAGATGAGAGAGCATGGTCAGATAAGAATGATAGCACTGAAGAGTGGGCTACTCGAATGATTAAGCCTAAAGAAACTATCCTGGAGAAGTTAAGTGGATTCATTAAGAGTAACCCTAATGGATTCAGCTACCTAGATAAGAGTGTATATAAGGTACGTTATAGATACTCTGAAAGATATAATAAAGGCAATAGCAGAGATTTCTGCAGGCAGATGATGAGACGTACTAACAATGGAGTAGTATATAGATTAGAGGATATAGATGCTGCGAGTAGAGCAGGAATTAATAGTGAGCTAGGACACAATGGACAGCCATATGATTTATTCAAGTTTAAAGGAGGGGTAAATTGTGGCCATTACTGGACAGAACAACTATATAGATTAAAGAAAAATACTGATGGCACCTATCGGCCTGATAAAGCATTGAGCTCATCTGAGCAGGTAGCTACTATACCTAAGAGTTATATGCCTAATCCTTCAGGATCAGGAGATGCTAATACTCCACCTATAGATATGCCGAATAATGGACATCACCCAAATTATAAAGGATAATGGAAGCACTATTAATTACAAGACAGGATCTAGTTAAATTCACAGCTACTAATGGTAATGTAGATACTGATAACTTTATCCAATGGATTAAGGTGGCTCAGGATATTCACCTGCAGAATTATCTAGGCACACAGCTATTAAATAAGCTAAAGAGTGATATTATAGCATCCACATTAACAGGTAACTATCAGATATTAGTAGAGACATACTGTAAGCCAGTTTTGATTCACTGGGCTATGGTAGAGTATCTACCTTTCGCAGCATATACTATAGCTAATAAAGGGATATTCAAACATACTAGCGAGAATTCTAATACTATTGAGAAGGCAGAGCTAGATCTATTAATTGATAAGCAGAGGCAGATAGCTCAGCATTATACTGAGAGAATGATTGATTATCTCTGCTTTAATAATAACCTATTCCCAGAATATAGTAATAATTCTAATGGGGATATGTATCCGGATACTAACAATTATAATATAGGATGGGTGCTGTAAAAAAGCAAAATAGGCCGAAGCCTACAAACGTAAAGAAATTACTAACGTATTTAACTAAGAACAATGGGAAATGAGATAGGATGGGGGCAACCATATGATTATGAGAGTGGATATGGAATGGCTGCAATAACTGGAGCTGAGAGTGGATACGGTAATGTAATTATAACTAGTTACTCAGGTGAAACTAATATAAGCTCAGAGGATTCAGATAACATAGAGATACCTAGAGAGCCTATGATATTAGCTGATGTGCCATTGATTTATGTGGATATTATAGATAAGGATTCTATGATGTTCCTATCATTCATCTTAGCTGATGGAGTAGAGCCTATGGATATGGTAGCAGAGCTATTCTATAATGGTGAATCATATACTGCTCTACCTGTATTCTCAGGTATCAATGATTTAGTATTGTCTCCTGCATCAGGTGAATACTATCTTAATCTAATGATAACAATAGATGGTGAGATGTATACATTCCAATCTAATATACTTACAATATAATAATGATAAAGCCCAGTAAATATCCAATGAATCCGGATGATCTATCTGATCTATTCCAGGAGGCTGTTAATCAGGGTAAGAATGGTAAGCAGGATACATTGATATCTGGGGATAATATCAAAACAATTAATGGAGAATCTCTAATAGGTAGTGGAGATATTCAGATACAAGGTGGAGGAGGTAGTAGCAACCCTACTCTATTAGGCTTCTCAGGAGTAACAGGTACTAACACTACTAGCAATACTATCACTATAGTACATTCATTACTCATCCCTGCTAATACATTAGGCACTAATAACATCCTGCAGGTAGTATTTAGAATGATGAGATATAGTGGTAACTTAGGGCAGATGTATGGTAGGCTGTATTTCAATACTTCACCTAGCTTAGCAGGAGCTACACTATTCAATACTACCTTTACAATGAATGGAGGCAGCAATCAGTATCTAGGATATGTGGAAAGGAATTTCAGTTACGATGGTACTAACTTAACTACCTATCAGAATAATGCTTACTCAGAATATACTATAGGTAACATAGTAAATGTAGCATTCAATGCAACTGTAGATAACTACATCCTATTCACTATGCAGTGCCAAAATTTTAATGATATAGCTAATATAAATCTCTATAAAGTATTTTTATATGCCTGATACATTTACATATAATGGAGTAGAATATACAATCATTGGCCCTATTGAGGTGATCAGTGATACTCAGCTCCATGTGGAAACTGATAAGGGAATAATACTAATAGATAATACCATGCCAATATATGATGCACTTCATTAACATACTAGCCATATTCTACCATCTATGCATATACTCCTGCTCCATCAGTATGATGATGAGTGATGAGCATTATATTATGATGGGAGGCCTTGCATTATTCACATTCGTAACCTATCAACTAGCAGTAACATTCTATGAGAACACAACTAACAATCCTTCTTAATTCTATTAGCTCTAACTGGCCTAAGTTAATGGTCATGTTATGGGGATTCCTTATACCTATCTCAGGATTATTATTCCTGATAGGATTTGTTATTATATTAGATACCATCACAGGTATATGGAAGAGCCTAAAAAACAAAACACCATTAACCAGTAGAGGCCTTAGTGCTATAGCTAGTAAGTTACTGCTATATGAGGTAACTGTTATTCTATTCTATATGATAGATAAATTCATATTAAATCACATCATCCTGCAATTTTTCTCAGTAGAGCTCATGCTCACTAAGATACTAGCATTGATCCTGGTATCAATCGAGGTGATGAGTATCAATGAAAACTATAAGGCAGTTAAAGGATTAGATCTATGGCAGGCCATGAAAAATCTATTTGCAAGGGCTAAGGATATTAAACAGGATATAGATGAAATTAGACATAACAAAGATATTACAGGAACGCCTATCTAATAGCCAATACTTCCATGAGGAGGCTCCTAAAAAACAGATCTACCTACATCATACTGCAGGGAATGGGAATCCTGTGGCTGTATCTAGATGGTGGAATAGTAACGGAGATAGGATAGCTACTGCATTTGTAGTAGGTGAGAAAGGTACAATAGTACAATGTTTCTCCTCTAGGCACTGGGCCTATCATCTAGGCATAGATTCTCAGGATTTCTCTGCTCATGGATTAAAGTATCAGAATCTTAATAAGATATCTGTAGGTATTGAGGTATGTAACTGGGGCCCATTGAAGCTAAAGGATGGCAAGTACTATAACTATGTTAAGGGAGTGGTAGATCATTCTATGGTAACTACCTTAGATACTCCATATAAGGGGAATAAATACTGGTATAAGTATACTGATGAGCAGATAGAATCTACTAGGCAGTTAGTAGAATATCTATGTGATACCTATGATATACCTAAGGCATATAGATCAGAGATATTTAATATAGATAAAGAGGCATTCAAAGGCACACCAGGTATCTATACTCACAATTCAGTAAGGAAAGATAAGAGTGATATTTACCCATGCCCTAGAATGATTAAAATGTTACAAGCATTATGAGATATATCCTACCAATTCTAATACTATTAGTATCCTGCTCAGCTCCTAAGAGAGCACAATGGCATTACAAGAAAGCTCTTAAGAATGGCCTGCAGGTGATCCAGGATAGTGATACCATCCGGATAACTACTGTAGATAGCATCCCTGTGATATACAATGATACTATTATATGGGAGAAATTTTATACTACTAAGGATACAGTCATTCAGTTTAAGAATATATATATGCCTCGTACCAGATTCCAGGAAAGGATCCTATATAAGGAGAGGGTAAAAACACTACGTATCAAAGGCAAAACAATATATAAAACAGCTAAGGCTGAACAGGTAGTTAAGTATAAGATATTATGGTGGCCTATTGTTGTTTCATTTATTTTAGGTATATTGCTCCGCTTTTTAATACAAAAGGGGCTATTTGACAGGATAGCTCTGCTATCTAAGCTATGAGAAAACGTCTATTCTACGACATTGAAACATCCTTTAATGTTGGAGTATTCTGGAGGACAGGATACAACTTAACTATTAATCCTGGAGATATCATCCATGAGAGGGCCATCATCTGCATCTGCTATAAATGGGAGGGTGAGGAGGAGATCCACAGCTTAACCTGGAGTAAGAGCCAGAGTGATAAGAATATGCTAAAAGAATTCTGTAAGATTCTAGCTAAGGCTGATGAGATAGTGGCTCACAATGGTGATAGATTTGACCTCAAATGGATACGCACAAGAGCTTTATTTCATGGTATTGAATTCATGCCATCACCTAAGAGTATAGATACTCTTAAATGGGCTAAAAAGTACTTTAATTTCAATAGCAATAAGTTAGATTATATAGCTAAGCTACTTAAAGTAGGGGCTAAGATGGAGACAGGAGGATTAGATTTATGGAAAGATATAGTATTTCGCAAAGATCAGGAGGCACTAGATAAGATGGTGGCCTATTGTAAGATGGATGTAGAGGTATTAGAGGCAGTATTCGAGAAACTTAACAGCTATGCCATAGCTAATCATAACTATTCCATCCAGTATGGAGGTGAGAAATATGAGTGCCCTGAATGTACAGGTATTAACGTTAGATATAATAAGAAAGTAGTAACTGCTGCAGGTACAGTACATCATTGGATGAGATGTAATGATTGTAAAAAGCACTATAAAATAAATCACCTGGTATTCACTAAGTATCAGGAGTATCTATACAAGAGAAAAAAGAACATCTCTTAAACATTCCTTATTTAGAATCATTCTAAATTTGTGCATAATTAAAAAAAATGTGTAAAATTATTTGCAGATATGAAACTTTTTGTATCTTTGTCAAGTATTAACATTTAAAATTTAGTTATGACAGACACAATTAAACAGTATGCAGAGGAATTATGGGCTGATTATGTAGAGCTAAGAGATGCATTCGGCTCAACTGATGAGGCTACTCAAAAGGCATTCAGCCAATGGATGGTAATGGATGAATTATTAACCAGATTAAATTTACAAGATGAAAAATAAACTACTTAATGATTTTTTATCTGCCCTATTTGTGGCAGCACTGCCCTTTATTATTTATCAACTTTTAATACTTATAATATGCTAGTAGAATTAACACACGATACAGCCTGCTTTGATTTTGATGATATTCATGGTAGCTGTGAATTTAAGATCACCAATATCACTGATGAGGATTATGAGGTGGAGATTAGTAATATCTTAGCTACTCAAATCATAGGAGAGATTGAGCTAGATTATATACTAACAGATGCACAGATGGATGCATTGAATGAGGAGTTAAAAGAATGGATTAATGAAACTACTATGGTAGAGGATATGCTACATCCTGAGGATGATTATGATGAGGATGAGTGGAGATATGAATAGAATGGATTTATATAAAATGGCTCAATGGTGGACCAGGCAGTCAATGGCAGGAGATAAGGGGGGCTCCTTTAACATCCCCCTATATATCGAATACTTAAAAGCTAGAAACTCATGTTTAGATTATGCTACTACTATGAAGATAGGCTCAGCGAAAGTTATGACTATCACACAAGAGCCCTCTGCCTATGGAAAAAAGCACAGCTCAGGGCAGCAGGTACTCATGTTTACGGAACATTTAAAATAAAAAAAATATGAAAACAACAATTAAAGTAGGGAGTGACTTCTCAGGAGTAGGAGCATTCAACCAGGCCCTAATGAGATTAGGGATAGATTATCAGGAAGTATTCGCCTGTGATATGGATAAGTTCGCTAGGCAAACATTCATCCATAATTATGGAGAGCCGGAGTACTATCCTATGAATGTATATGATAGAGAGATACCAAAGGATAGTTTAGATATCTATATGACATCTCCACCATGTCAGGCATTCAGCATGGCTGGTAAGAGATTAGGTAAAGAGGATGCAAGAGGTATATTATTCTTTAACAGTTTAGAATTTATCCAGGTCAATAATCCGCGTTTCTTTATTTTTGAGAATGTAAGAGGATTACTATCTCATGATAAGGAGAATAAAAAGGATAAGATAGGCAGAACTTTTAAGGAATGGATAGATTATCTAGGAGGTAAATCAGTTAATGGAGTAACTAATATGATGCCAATAGATGGGGCTGTACCTTATCATCTACATTACAAAGTATTGAATGCTAAAAAACATGGAGTGCCACAAAATAGAGAAAGGGTATTTTTAATAGGCATTAGAGATGATCAGGATAATACATTCACATGGCCAGCTGAGGAGGAGTTAACTAAAAGATTAAAGGATGTGCTAGAGGATAGTGTAGATGATAAGTATTTTTTGAGTGAGAAAATGTTAAATTTTGTATTAACTACTAATTTTCAAGAGGCAAAACCAATAGACATAAATAGAGATGCAGCTCCTTGTGTAAAAGTAGGAGGTGATGTATCATGTTTTGATACTAATAAATTGAAAATAAAATCAGGCACAATTAAAGGATATGATGAGGATACAGCTTGTAATCATGGATTTATGGTAGGAGATTACAGAACTGATGAAGGATTTAGATGGAGAAAGGATAGGAATTCACCATGTATACATTCTAATCTAAAAGATATTGATTTTAATGAGAAAAGAGGACAACAGGCTATATTATACAATAATTACTACAAAATTAGAAGGTTAACTCCGCGTGAATGTTTTCGATTAATGGATTTTCCTGATACATTCACATGGCCTGTATCAGATAGTCAAGCCTATAAACAAGCAGGGAATAGTATAGTAGTAAGAGTATTAGAGAAAATTATTAATAATCTACCGTTATGAATCAGCATAAAATATATAGGGTACTAAGGCTCCTGCAGCTCCTACATGAAAAGCCTAGAACGGTGATGGCAATATCCAGGTACTTAGGTACCAGTGAGAGAACGGTCTACAGATATTTTAAGCTATTTGAAAAGCTAGAATATAACGTGAAAAGAGATAACTATTATAAATACTATATCGAGAAAAAATGAACGAGGAACTATTTGAACTAAGCAAAGTAATTAACCAGGATATAGTGGATATCATTAAGATGTATCAGCTAGATACTCCCAGTAGAAAGCAGGACCTAGTAAGCAAAAGATACTACCTGTATAACTACATGAGTGAGCACAGGCACATGACTACTACCATGATAGGCAGATACTTTAATAGAGATCACAGCAGCGTAGTGCATGGCATCTATGAGCATAAATACTGGTACTATAAGAAAGATTCCAGATATCTTAAATACATCCATCCATTACCTGATATGATTAAAGCTAAGAGGAGTGATATCAGTATCTTTGATATTAACGTGATGCCCCTATGTGATGAGGAGGCCAGGATCACTATCACTGGTAACATACCTCCAAAGTTATTAACAAAATTTGAGGATAAGATGACAGCATCAGATTTAATGCATATCTTTGAAGCTCATAATTTTTTAAGGGTTAATACAGGAGAAGGGGAGCAGTAGCTCCTCTTTTTTTGATGACAACATGACAATAGCATCAATTCCTTTATATACCCCCCCCTTACTAAGTACCTATTTTTATATGAAACTTTGGAAAATTTACCGTCATACCGTCACGCTTTGCCTGAAACCTAATCCTGTATTGAGTTATAGGCGTGACAATAATTTTTTTTTATTGTCATATATTGATTATTAAACGTCATTTATTATATTTGCACTATGTTTAACCCCACAATTTCAGTATTTAGGAGCCTGTATAGCTCCAAAGAAACCCCATTTAAGCTAACAGCACAAGAGGTATATAACAGGATTAAGAATGGGAATCCTGATATCATAGCTAAGATCAATAGAATTCGAGCTGGAGATTCAGAAGGTAAGAATAAACTGATGGCCATAATGTTCAATGGCACCTTCAATGAGAGAAAGGATGATGGATTAGTAGCTCATTCAGGGCTATGTGTTCTAGATTTTGATAAGTATCCTAATCAGAAGGCACAGATCCAGGAGAGAAAGAGGCTAATGGAATGCCCCTATGTTTATATGCTATTCACATCCCCATCTGGTAATGGGCTGAAGGTAGTGATCAGAATACCTGAATCAGATAAGTATGAGCATAAGAGGAGATTCGAGGCATTCAAAGAGTATATTCAGAGTGATTACTTTGATGTGGCTAATAGTAATGTGAGCCGGGTATGTTTTGAATCCTATGATCCTGATGCATACCTTAATGAATTCGCTGATGTATTCACTGATATCTCACAGGATAAAGGATATACAGTTACTGAGAGAATCCCAGTATTAGCTATTACAAATGAAGAGAGAATAGTGGAGCTCATTATGAGATTCAATCATGGTAATTTTGATTCTGCCAGGAATAACTGGATATATAAAGTGGCCTGCACTATGTGTGAGTATGGCGTGGATGAGAATACAGCTAATGAATATCTGCAGCAGTATCAGCAGCATGATTTTACAGCCTCTGAGATAATGATAGCTATAGGATCTGCATATAAAAGAGCATCATTCGGTATTAAGTATTTCGAGGATATTAGCACAGTTAAGAAGGTGAAGGTAAAGCTAAAGGATGGAATCAGTGAGGAGGAGATTCAGAAGCAGTTAGGAGTGCATAGTGGTATCATTGAATCAGTTAAGAAGGAGGTGCAGAATGTGGATGATAAATTCTGGGAGCAGGATGGTAATAAGATTAAGATAGTGCCACATGATTATGGTAAATTTCTACATAAACATGGATTCGCTAAATACTATCCTGAAGGCAGTAAGAAACCTACATACGTATTCATTCAGGAGAATAAGGTATCTGAGAGCTCAGTGGATCTGATTAAGGATTTCGTACTTAACTATCTCAAAGATAAGGAGGAGATGGATGTATATGATTTCTGTGCTAAGAGTGTATACCTATTCACTGAGAGCCATCTTAATATGCTGGAATCTATTGATATGAAAATACTGCAGGATAGCAGGTATGTTAGTTACATCCCATTTCTTAATGGAGTAGTGCAAGTTACTAAGGATGGAGTGGAGCTGATTAGTTACATAGATGTAGATGGATATATCTGGAAGGAACAGATCATTAAAAGAAACTTTATCAGGCAGCAATCTCATGATAATAACTTCCAGGATTTTGTACATAAAGTATCTGCTCAGGATGAGGAAAGAATCAGAGCTATGGAATCTACATTAGGATACCTCATACATACCTTTAAGGATAAAACAGATCAGAAGGCTATCATTTTTAATGATCAGGAGATAGATGATAATCCTAATGGAGGTAGCGGAAAGAGCCTAATGCTAACAGCTATAGGTAACATCCGAAAAATAATTAAGATAGATGGTAAGGCATTTAATCCTAGTAAAAGTGATTTCGTATATCAACGTGTTAACCTGGATACTCAGGTACTAGCATTTGATGATGTTAAAAAGCACTTCGATTTTGAGCAGTTATTCTCACTGATCACTGAGGGTATCCCGGTCAACAGAAAGAATAAGGATGAGATCTACATCCCATTTGAAAGATCACCTAAGATTGTCATCACTACTAACTATGTGATCAGTGGTGCAGGTACCTCCCATGACAGGAGGAGACATGAGATAGAGTTTTTTCAATACTTCAATAGTCAACGTAACCCACAAGATGAGTATGGTAAGCTGCTATTTGATGAATGGAATGCTGATGAATGGGCTCACTTTGATAATTATATGCTGAATAATTTACAGATGTATCTGCAGAATGGCCTAATAGCATCTAAGAGTATTAATGCAGATGCTAAGAGATTCATTCAAAATACCTGTAAGGAATTCTATGATTTTGTTATGGATGGAAATATATCTCTGAATCAGATGTACTATAATAAGAGCTCCATCGAATCATTCCAAATAGATACTAATGGATTTAAGGATCTAGATTCTAGAAAGTATCTTAAATGGGTACAGGCCTATGCCAATTATAAGGGATATAAATTCACTAAGAATAGGAATCAGCAGGGCAGGTACTTTGAATTAACTATAGAGAAGGAATCATAACCTATAAGATGAAAAAAGAATATAAAACGTTAATGCATGAGTTAAAGATTAAACGCTATGCGGAAACCCATCCAAATTATCCACCTGATTATATACCTAAAACTATGTACAAAGATTCAACAGCTAACGGATTAACTAGAGCCATATGTGATTATATTAATTATCATGGATATCAGGCTGAAAGGATTAACACTATGGGTACAGCTCGTGAGAAAAAAACTACTGCCGGTAAAGTGATAGGAGTAACCTGGACAAAGGGCACCAGCACTGCAGGATCTGCTGATATCTCAGCTACCATTAAAGGCAGAAGTGTTAAGATTGAGGTAAAGATTGGTAAGGATAGGCAGAGTGATGCACAGAAAAGATACCAGGAGATGATTGAAAGGGCAGGAGGTACATACTATATAGCTCGCAACTTTGATGATTTTGTAGATTTTTTCAATGAGTTTGTAGCAGTGAATTAATTTATTTGTATATTTGTTAAAATTAAAACCCCAAATTATGGCAACAGTTAGAAAACAACCTGAAGCTGAACAGGCAAAAACAGCACTAAATATCTATCAGAAACTGCACCTAGCTAAGCAGTCAATGGGTAAGGTAATTAAGAATGCTACTAATCCCCATCTGAAGCGTAACTATGCGGATATTAACAGCATCATTGATACGGTGGAGCCTATCCTCCTAGATCATGGCCTGCTATTAATTCAGCCTATTGTGGATGATAAGGTATATACTATCATTGTGGATATCGAAACAGGTGATAAGCTAGAGAGTTATCTTACATTACCACCTATTACAGATGCACAAAAATTAGGAGGAGCCTGTACCTACTTTCGTAGATATACGCTAGTTAATTTACTATCCCTGCAGGCAGTGGATGATGATGGTCATGAGGCATCTAGAGCTCCTAAGGCAAAGCCATCACTGGATGCTGAGAAGTTTGCTAAGGCACTTAAGGCTATTGCAGATGGTAGATACTCAGTAGATGAGCTGAAAGCTACCTATTTATTAACTAAGGAGCAGGAGGCACAGCTATGAAATTCAGAGCATCACAATTAGGTAAGCTAATGACCTCCTCCCGTAGCAAGGGGGAGGCATTGAGCCAAACAGCTAAGAGCTACATCATCCAGCAAGCTAAAGAGGATTTCTATGATTACCGGGTAGAGTTAACTAATAAGTATATCCTCAAAGGTATTCACCAGGAGCAGGATTCTATTGACCTACTTAATGCTGTGAGGTTTGAGAATTATAAAAAGAATGATAAGAGGGTAGAGAATGAGTGGCTAACCGGATGCTGTGATATTATCACTGATACTAGCATCATAGATGTAAAGAGCTCATGGTCATTAGATACATTCCCTGCTACTAGCTATGAGCTAAAGGATCTATCTGATTATGAATGGCAAGGTAGAGCCTACCTTTGGCTATATGATATGCCTACTTTTGAGCTATGTTATGTGATGGTATCTACTGCAGATGATATTCTGAGTGATTATGACAGCTATGCCATTCACAAGGTAGATCATATAGCTCCTGAGAAGAGAATAACCTCCATTAGATTTGAGAGAGACAAAGAGCTGGAGATACAGATGGCTGAGAAACTGATAGCAGCTACAGCATTCTATAATGAAGTAATAACCCAATTAAATAATAAGTAAAATGACTAGAGAAGAATTCTATAAACAGGCAGTAATTAATGCCATGCAGGGCCTATTAGCCGCATCAGGTAACTATAGTGATGCATTAATTGATAATCCGGTAGATCATACTACTAACCTAGCTATCCAATATGCTGAAGCATTAACATTAAAAGTTTATGGTGAGGAGATTGTATGGCCTAAAGAAAGAGTATACTAATGAACATAACAAACGAACAGGAGCCCATTCAGCAGGAGGATAGTATCCTGGTATCAGTCATGGCTAAGTACTATGAGAGGAGCAAGCGAGGGCAGGCTAAGTATGGTACTAACCTTGACAGGAAAGATATTGATATCATTGGATGGCTGGATCATTTACAGGAGGAGCTGATGGATGCTACTCTATATATTGAGAAACTAAAGAAAGAGATATGAAAGCAATACTAGAATTTAACCTACCTGAAGAGCAGGCAGAGCACTACTGTGCTATCAAAGGAGCTGATATGCTAAATGTGCTATTTGAGCTGAGAGTGCAGCTTAGAGGGTTACTGAAGTATGGAGAGCTCACTGATGAACAGCATGAGATAGTGGAGAAGCTACAGGATTTCTTATTCCACAGCCTAGAGGATAATGATATAAACCTAGACAAATGATTATTTTAGCATCAATTTTAATAGCCCCTGCTATAGTGTGGGGATGGATAAGTACAATTAATTACATCAAATACATAAAAAACAATGAGTAAATTCAAAGGAGAGGTAGTGTTTATCACACCGACAACGTCAGTATCTGACAAATTTAAGAAGAGAGAGATAACCCTGAAGAGCCAGGATGAATATCCTCAGTATGTTACATTCCAGCTAACACAGGATAAGTGCGATCTAGCCAATAACCTTAAGACAGGTGAGGTAGTAGAGGTACAATATAACCTGCGAGGGCGTAGATGGGAGGCACAAGATGGCACCATTAAATACTTCAATTCCATCGAGGCCTGGACTATGAGCCTCAGCTCTAAAGTAGAGCAGAGCCCTATTGATCACCTTAAAAAAACTATGGACCTTGAGAGCAATAACGATCTACCTTTCTGATGATCAGCAGCTATCTGATTGGATGAGAAAAGAAATGAACAGTATTTTGTGCAAAAGATACAAAATCACACATCTAGCTGAGGATATGAACGTAAATTATGCGAAGCTGTATAGATTCATTCGTGGTAAAAATGTGGGGAGTGAGATATACGATAGCTTTTTTCGTGTATATTTACGCCATAATTATGGAATGGATCACAAAAATAGCTAACCACCATACTGAATGGGTTAAGATTGTTAACACATTCGGTGAGGATTTCTATGCAGAGGATATAGTGCAGGAGGTATACCTTCGCATTATGTCCTATTGCACAGAGGAGCAGGTGATAATAGATGGCCAGGTGAATAGGCCCTATATGTATTTCGTGCTAAGGAATACCTACCTACTCATGAACAGAGGCCAGAAGCCTATCATCACATCAATGGATCAGGCATACAATGTTAAGGCTCCTGAGGATATCATAGATATCACTGAGGCCTATCTAAAGATCCAGGATAAGATAGATAAGGAGGTGAATGCATGGCACTGGTATGATCAGAAGCTATGGAACATCTACCGGGAATCAGGAATGAGTATCCGTAAGATAGCTAAGGAAACTACTATCTCACCTAAGAGTATATTCGTTACCTTAAAGCACTGTAAGGAGAGAATCAATACAGCAGTAGGGGAGGATTACCTAGATTATAAGAATGGAGATTATGAATTAATAGATTGATATGGCAAAGAAAAAGAAAGTAACAGCTCCAGTAGAGGAGCCCATCACCTGGCAGTTAGGTGATGCAGTAGAATCAGTAACTGAGGCTACAGGTATTAAAGCAATAGTTAAGCATCTAGTAGGAGAGGATTGTGGATGCAACGAACGTAAGGAGGCACTGAATGAATGGGGTGATAAGATTCAGAATAAGATATCTACACTATTCAGAAGGAATAACATTAAACCATTAACACAGGAAGAGTATGAATACCTGGATGAATTCTTTAATAGATCTAAGCTATCCATGAAACCATCTGAGCAGTATAAGATGCTAGAGATAAACAATAGAGTATTCTCACAGAGGTTACAGTATACTACCTGTGGCTCATGTGTTCAATCAATGGTGAATCAATTAAAACACGTATACGATGCCTATTCCCAAACCGAAAAATAATGAATCTCAAAATGAATTCATGCAGAGATGCATGGGTGATGAGAAAATGATCAATGAGTATCCTACTGAGCAAAGAGCTGCTATATGTAGAAATGCATTTGAAGAGAATCTATCCATCACAAAGATATCATTTGATTATGATGGTATCCTAACTAAGGCAGCAGGAATCAGAAGAGCTATGGAGCTAGTAGAGAAGGGAGTGATGGTATATATCATCTCAGGTAGGAATGAGGTGGATGGGATGCTAAAGATAGCCAGAAGGATAGGTATACCGGTGCAGAGAGTATATGCTGTAGGGAGTAATGAGAGAAAGATAGATATAGTTAAAAAGCTACAGATCACTACTCACTATGATAATAATATAGATGTGGTAAGAGCTCTACCTGGAGTAGGAGCTATAATCTGAATAATCACTTTTTATTAACAATGGAAGAGATAGTAAAACAAAACGGAGGTAGGAGGCCAGGAGCAGGTAGAAAGCCAAAGGCAGCAGAGATAGCTCTAGCTCAACAGATGGATAAGGTGGCACCATGTGAACAGATACTCAATGCACTATACCATAAGGTACTAGAAGGAGATACTGCAGCCATTAAGCTATGGCTCAATTACCGGCTAGGGATGCCAGTGCAGAGAGTGGAGCAGGATACTAAGGTAGATATCAATTCATTCAATATAAAGGATGTAGTAGATTTCAATGATACACCTGAACTCGAAGTATAATAAATTATTCAAGAGTGATAGCAGATACTATGTGATCACTGGAGGTAGAGGTAGCTCTAAATCATTCTCAGTAGCTGCATGGGTATGCCTGCTATCCTTTGAGCATGGCCATAAGATATTATTCACTAGACAGACAATGACATCAGCCCATATATCTATCATTCCAGAATTTAAGGAGAAAATAGAGCTCATGGGATTAGAGGCCCATTTCGAGATCACTAAGAGTGAGATCCTTAATAAGACATCAGGCAGTGAGATTATATTCAGAGGGATTAAGACATCATCCGGTGATCAGACAGCTAACTTAAAATCACTGCAGGGAATCACTACCTGGATAGTGGATGAGGCAGAAGAGCTAACTGATGAGAATACCTTTGATAAGATTAACCTATCCATCAGGAGCAGTAAGAGAGATAATAGGGTAGTATTGATACTCAATCCATCTACTAAAGAGCATTGGATATATAAGAGATTCTATGAGGATAGAGGGGTGCAACCAGGATCTAATATAGAGAATGGGGATACCTGCTATATTCATACCACATACCAGGATAACATAGCTAACCTGCCGCAGTCATTCCTGGATGAAGTGGCTATTATGAAGGAGAGGAGGCCTGATAAGTATCAGCATACTATTCTAGGTGGATGGCTAGATAAGGCTGAAGGGGTGATATTCTCTAACTGGAGCATAGGCCTATTTCAGAATATGGGATCAGTGGTATTCGGGCAGGATTATGGATTCAGCCAGGATCCTACTACCTTAGTAGAGACATCCATTGATAAAGCTAATAAGAGGATCTATCTAAGATTGCACCTGTATGAGAAGGGCCTAACCACATCCATGATAGCAGATATCAATAAGAGTAGAGCAGGAGCTAACCTAATTATAGGGGATAGTGCAGAGCCTAGATTAATCACTGAGCTGAATGCTATGGGGTGCAACGTAGTGCCTGCCATTAAGGGCCCTGATTCAGTGAGCTATGGAATATCCCTGATGCAGGATTATGATCTAGTGATAGATGAGGGTAGCATTGATTTGATTAAGGAGCTGAATAACTACTGCTGGCTATCACAGAAGAGTAAAACGCCAATAGATAAATGGAATCATGCATTAGATGCTGTTAGATATGCTATTAGTTACCAGCTCGAAAATCCAAATAAAGGAAAATACTATATAAGATAATATAAAAGAGTTAAAGTAATTGTTTAATTAAAGGTAGATAAAGTAGTGAGAATGAGAGCATTGAGATACCATACTACAAATGACAGTGATTTGAGTTATTAGTATATGACAAATGATCTCAATGAAATGATAGCTGTTGTCCAGGCATATATCCTGGATAAGAAGGGGAAGAGGGTACATATTGTATTCAATGATGTACGTAGATTCTCTGAGCACTTTGAGATGTTGAGGCTGGCCTACCACCACGTAATAAAAGAGAATGAAAGTAGACATAATCGTACCTGAATCTATAGCTGAGATTCCATTAGTTAATTATCAGAAATTTCTAAAAGTACAGCAGAATTCTGATGATCAGGAATTCATAGCTCAGAAAATGATAGAGATATTCTGTGGCATAGATCTGAAGGATGTAGCTAAGATTAAGCTAACTGATATGAATAGCCTGGTAGAGCACTTCAATAAGATATTTAGTGTTAAGCCTGTATTCTATCAGAGATTCAAATTAAAGGAGATGGAATTCGGATTCATCCCTAACCTGGAAGAGATTAGCTGGGGTGAATATATAGATCTAGAACATCACTTGAATTCATGGGAGGATTATCATAAGGCTATGGCAGTGATGTACCGGCCCATCATTAAGAGCTCAAAGGATAAGTATGAGATAGCTCCATATATAGCTAGTGAGGAGTGGCATGATCTGATGAAGTATATGCCTATGGAGATAGCAATTAGTGCGAGGGTTTTTTTTTACGATTTAGGGAACGAATTATTAAACAGTACCCTGTCTTATTTGGAGAGCCAGATGATCAGGATGAAGAGCAGAAAGGGCAGGAGGATTTCTCAGAAAGAGGCCAATTTGCTAAGCAGTGGGGATGGTATTCTAGCATATATGCAATCGCTAAAGGAGATATCACAAAGTTTGATGAAGTTACAGGATACCAATTACATAAATGTCTCACTTACCTCACCTTCGAGAAGCAAAAAAACGAAATTGAACAAAGAGAAATAAATAAAAAATATAAGAAATGACCGGATACTATACACTAGTAAAAGCACTTAAAGATCACTTTGATAGTGATGTGCTAGTTAACACAGTTACCAATGGGGATATATTTGATGTGGATATAGCTAAGCAAACCATATTCCCATTAGTGCATACAATGGTAACACAGGCTCAATTCGAGGCTAACATCCAAAGATTCACCATTACCATATTCTGCATGGATATCACTGATGCTGTGAAGGTGGAGGATGATACTAAATGGGAGACAAGGGATAACACTAATGATGCATTGAATTCTACCCTACAGATTCTGAATAGAGCCTATCAGATGCTACTGCATGGTGCCCTGCATGATTTGAATTATCATGTTGAGAATACTCCTACCTGTGAGCCATTTACTGAGAGATTCGAGAATAACCTGGTAGGCTGGGCTATGACCTTAGACGTAGTATGTCCTAATGATATGACTATCTGCTAATGGATCAGCAGCGTACATATGATGAGCTAAAGAAGTTCAGGGATTACGTAGTTAATCAGGCTAGAGCTAATCTATCTAATAGTGGTAGGAGGGGCAGTGGTAAGCTATATGATTCCATTGATGGTGAGGTTAAGGCTATGCCTAACAGCATAGGCATTTACTTTGAGATGGAGGAGTATGGAGCCTACCAGGATAAGGGGGTGAATGGTAAGCAGCGTGGATGGGGATCACCATATAAATATACTACTAAGATGCCACCTATATCTAAGTTAGATAAGTGGATAGTGAGAAAGGGGATAGCTCCTAGAGATGAGAAAGGAAAGCTACTACCTAGAAAGAGCCTGCAATTTCTGATAGCCAGGAGTATATTCAGGAAAGGTATTAAGCCATCTCTATTCTTTACTAAGGCATTTGAAGAGGCATACAAAAAACTACCGGATGAGTTAATTAATAAGTATGGGCTAGATATGGAGGAGCTCACATTAGAAGCATTAGATCAGATTATAAAAGCTAAAAGAAAATGATAAGGATATTCACTAGATCACCACACATAGTATCAGTTAATAATGTATCTCAAACAGGCAGTAAGATAGAGCTATATATTTATGATGGAGTATCTACTCCACCTGTATCTCCTACATATACATTGAGTAAGTTAATACCTGCTACAGGGGTTACTGAGAATCTATATAATATCAGCCCTTATCTTAAGGAGTATCTGAAGCATCAATCTAATGGTATGAATTATAATACTATTAATGATTTTACTAACCTGGATGAGTATACCTATGTAGAATATAAGACATATAACCTAATAGGAGGTACCTACTTCTTAGATCAGACAGTTACCGCTAGATGCTATGATGGATACGGATACTTTGAAGAGCTTACTAATGTAGATAGAGGTGATATCCTGTTAGGGAATGGCACTAAGCACTACTACTGGTATGATGCTAATAATACTCCTGCATCCATTGGATCACAGAGAGCAGGAATAGTAACTGCATATTTAGAACGTGACTGGTCAGTATATCGGCAGAATCTAATTACAGGAGCTAGCCAGTTAGATACGTATACTGTAGCAGGAGTATATGATTTATTTAGAGTGAATGGTGCATATTATAGTGCAGGGAATCTCATGCAGATATATGATAATTTGAATGTGCTACAATGGGAGGCTACATTCATCCCTAAGGAGGAGTGCCGATATGAGCCTATGACTATTGATTTTTTAAATAGATTCGGTGGATGGCAAAGGGAATTCTTTTTCAAGGCATCTCAGGAGCTGTTAGATGTAACTAATACTACCTATAACTTAATGATGAGTGATGTATATCCAATGACATTAAGCGAAGGCCAGAGAGGAGTATTTAATGCTAATGGTATTAGGAGATATACTATGAATACAGGATGGGTAGATGAGAGCTATGGGGATACCATGCAGGAGCTCCTACTCAGTGAGAGAGTTATATGGGTGGATGGAAGTAATAGAATCCCTGTTAAGGTGAATACTAAGAGTATTAATAAGCAGAAAAATATCAATAACAAAACTATCAATTACCAGATAGAGATAGAGCTGGCATTTGATGTCATTCAAACAGCTATATAATGGATAGACAGGTAAAGGTATTCATAGAGGGTAGAGCATTGGATCTATTCAATGATGAGCAGATACAGGTAAGCACTAGCATTCAGAATGTAACTGATATCAGTAAGACGCATACTGATATGAGCCAGTCATTCACTGTACCAGGTACATCTAATAATAATCAGATCTTTGAGCACTTCTATGAGAATGCTGTAGATGGCTCACTGGATTATGGCCTAAGAAGAGATGGATATATTGAGATAGATCTAACCACATTCAGAAAGGGCAGGATATCCCTAGAGAAGGCTACAGTGATTAATGGCAGGGTGCAGGATTATACCATCACATTCTATGGGGAGCTACTTAGCTTAAAGGATAAATTCGGTGATGATAAATTAAAGGATCTGGATTACTCAGCATATGAGCATGACTGGACAAGAGATGATATAGTAGATAGAATAGATGGCACATTCCCTGATCCTGATGTGGCATGGCCATTGATCACCTCTAATAGGTTATGGGAGTATGATACTCAGCAGGCTAATTATACATCCCCTAACTATGTAACAGGCACTACTACTAATAATGATATAGCTACAGGTAGTGGGGCTATCAATCCTAAGGCTGAATTATTCCCTGCTATCAGATTGAATGTGATCATGAGATTGATTGAGCAGAGATATGCTATTACATTTAATAGTAACTTCTTTATTGATGAGAGATTCACAGCAGCCTATCTATGGTATAAGAATAAGAATGTACCATCATTCAGCTCAGCTCCTCAGGTATTAGATATTACAGGGGTTAATACCTCATCCTTTACTAACTATGATCTGAGCCCATATGTATCATTCATAGATGATAGCATTCAGTTTGTATACCTTCCAGGTGCAGGTGCATCCTATCATCAGATAGATTTTATTCCTACATCTGTATCAGGTACAGGAATCATATGGTATATTGATGTATATAGGAATGGAGTATTTTTCAATACTATTGATGCATTAGATCTATCAGTATCCGGTAACATCCTAAGCACTAACGTATATGGATTAGATGAGACGTATACCTTTAAGGTAAGGAGTGAGCAGGCTACTAACATTGATATGTATGTTAGGCATTCATTCCTGTATTATGGTGCTACTATGGTAGATTTCTTTGAATATACTACTAATACTTTATCATTCGTATCAGGTACTAATATAGCCAGTGCAGCTCCTGATATGAAAATAGCGGATTTCTTTGCAGGGGTGCTAAAGGAATTTAATCTAATCTGTGAGGCTACTGCATTAGATGAGTATACAGTAGAGCCATTACTAGATTGGTATGCATCAGGTAGAGTATTCGATATCACTGAGTATGCAGATGTGAGCAGTGTGGAGGTAGCTAAGGTGCCATTATATAAGAGAATAGCATTTAAGTATCAGACATCTGAGAGTGCTATGAATAAATACTACTTTCAGCAGTGGAGTAAGGAGTATGGGAATACTGATTATCAGTATCCATATGATGGCCCTGAATTCGTGATAGAGGTACCATTTGAGAATATGATGTTTAATAAATTCTCAGTAGAGCCATTACAGGTAGGATATTGTTTGAATAGCTCACTGGCTCCATACATCCCTAAGCCATTGATATTATACAAGTATACTGATGTGCAGGCATTGAGTAAGCATATACACTATACTGATCCTGTAGCAGGTAACAGAACATCACATTTATATACCATGTTTGGGCAGGATTATAAGGCATCTACTTTTGTAGATTACTCTTTAAATTTTGCCCCTGAGACATCTACCTTTCATCTCTATCCAATTCAGCAGAGCCTATTTGCAACATACTACTTTCAATACCTATCCAATTTATACAACGTAAAGAATAGGCTCACAACATATAAAACAATTCTACCCATTTCATTACTTACAGGATTGAGAATGAATGATAGGGTGATCATTAGAGATAAGAGATACATTATTAATGATTTGAATAGTAACCTAACATCTGGAGAGGTAACCATGAGGCTATTAAATGACTTCATGCCAGTTAGCCCGGATGACATTATACCACCATTACCAGAAGGATAAGATATGATACATCACATAATACAGATGCTAAGCATCCACGATCATCATGGGCAGAGTGAGCTCATTGAAATAGCTAAGGGAAAGTATGCCATAGAGATATCTACTAAGAGGGTATACAAACAGGCCATGCGTGAGTTATATATGAAAAGAGCTAATAGAAAATGGCAGAAAAAAGAACAATAGAGCTAGAAGTAAAGAGTGATTCAGTAAGTGTTCAAAAACAATTCAAAGATCTACGTACTGCCATTAAAGGCACTACTGAGCAGATTGATGCATTGAGTAAAGAATTCGGTGAGAATTCTAAAGAAGCTGATGCTGCTAGAAAGCAGTTAGCATCATTAAATATAGAATATAGCAAGCTATCTAAAACTGCTACAGATCTAAGTGCTACCTTTGAGGATGTATATGGAGAGCTTCAGCCTCTAACTACTCGAATGGGTGAAGCAGAGGATAGGCTCTATGAGTTAGCTCTAGCTGGTAAGACAGCCAGCCAGGAATATCAGGATCTATTAGTTCAAGTAGCAAAATATAGAAAGACACAGATAGCTACTGATCTAGCAGTAGATGCTGCTAGCTCAACCATGAGTAACAAAATGATAGGAGCATTAAGTGGAGTAGCTGCTGGTGCTGAAGTTGTTACTGGTGCTATGGGATTAATTGGAGTAGAATCTGATGATGTACAGAAGGCTATGCTAAAGGTACAAAGTGCTATGGCATTAGCTCAAGGATTACAAGGGTTAAAAGAAGCTCAGAATTCATTTAAAGAATTAGGAGTATCAATTACTAATACATTCAAGGGCTTATCATCTGAAAGTTCAGCAGCAGGTAAAGCTACCTCTGCATTAGGCCCAGTATGGAAGGCAGTAGGATTGAGTGGTAAAACTGCATTAAGTGGAATTAGAGCAGGAATAGCTGCCACAGGGATAGGATTATTAGTAGTAGCATTAGGTACTATCGTAGCATATTGGGATGATATTACTGCTGCAGTTAGTGGGGTGAGTAGTGAATTAGAGAAACAGCAGGAGCTATCTAAGATGCAAGTGGAAAATGCTGAAAGAGAGGTAGAATTATTTGATCTATCTGTAGCTAGTTTAAAATTACAGGGTAAGAGTGAGAAGGAGATACTACAGCTAAGGATGGAAAAATTAGAGCTTCAGTATAAGGAGATGGAGGAGGATATTAAGATAGCTGAAAATAAAAAGAAGCTAGAAGTAGAAGCAGCAAAACGGAATAAAGAATTTGTGAGTTTATATTTTCAAATGCAAATAGCTGGACTAACTTCATGGGCATATGTATTCACTGGAATAGTTGATGGAATATCTAATGGTATTATTTTTCTAGGAAAGAAAATGAATTCCTTTACTCAGGGATTCCAGGTTATAGTTATAGATGCCATAGTGCTACCTATTGAAACTGCATTAAAAGGAGTGAATGAGTTACTAAAAATTGCAGGATTATCTACATTCAGCGTAAAGGATATAGTAGGAGATATTAAGGGCTCAATGAAAGAGGTTACTGATGTAGGTAATAAATTTATTCAAAAATTAGAAGGCACTACATTAAGTAAAGATCTGTTTAATTTAACTAAAGAATATGCTGCAGATCCATTAGCAAAATTAATTTTTGATCCAGAAGAAATAGCTAAGGAATCAGGTAAGGAGATTGATGCATTAAAGTTAGCACTTAAAAAAACTGAGAATGAAATAGATCAATCTAAATTAAACATCCAACAGATAGATGCAGATGCAGCTCAAAAGGCTGCAGATCAGCAGAAGAAAATAGATGATGAAAAGAATAAGGCTATCCAGGACTACAATGATAAATTAAGAGCTTATTATGATGCTTTAGAGGCAGAGAGACAGGCACAGATAACAGATGAAAGAGAGAAGGAGCTACAGGCTATTAGGAATAAATATGAGGCCCTGTATAAATTAGCAGATGAAGCTGGACAGGATACCTCTGATTTAATGAAAGAGCAGGGTGAGAAGGAGCAAGCTATTAATAAAAAGTTTGATTTATTAGAGATTGAGGCTCAGAAAGAGAAAGATAAGAAGCTCCAGGATATGATGAAGCAGATGGATGATTATGCCATCAAACAATTCATAACTGCGGAAGAGTTAAAGATATCAATCATGCAGGATGGTATAGATAAACAGGCAGCCATCCGTAAACTAGCCTATGATAAGGAACAGATAGAGCTACAGAATAAGCTAGATACTGGGTTAATTACAATGGATGAATTCCAGATAGCATCCAGAGCTAATAATAAAGCATATCAGGATGCATTGATAGCAGATAATCAGGCAGCATATAAGAAAGATGTGGATGAGCAGAAGGCTGCATATGAGCAGAAGGCTGCAATACAATCACAATATGCAGATATAGCTAGCCAGGCAGCTAATTTGATTAAGGATATTCTAGGTAAAAGTAAAGCAGCACAGAAAACTGCTGTAATAGTAGAGAGTGCTGCAGGTATAGCTAAGATGATTATCTCTAATAAGTTAGCTAATATAGGTGCATTGGCTACTCCTCAGGCTATTGCTACCAGTGGTGCTGCTGCTGCTCCTGTTATTGCGGCTAATAATATATCATTAGGGATAGGAATAGCTGCTAACTTAGCTGCTACTGCTAAGGCATTGAAAGAAATAGGAGGAGGAGGCTCTGCTCCATCTGCTCCATCTGCATCAGGAGGAGGAGGTACTTCTGGAGGAGGTACAGGTGGTGGAATAATGGCTCCTAACTTTAACGTAGTAGGTAATAATGAGCTGAATCAGTTAGCTCAGTTACAACAGCAACCAATTAAAGCCTATGTAGTAGGTAGTGAAGTAACTACTCAGCAGGCACTAGATAGAAATAGAATAACTAACGCAACATTATAATGAAAATAATTGAGCTAATCCTGGATGATAAGGATAAAGAGATGGGAGTATATGCTGTATCCGTAGTAGAGGATCCTGCTATAGAGGAAAATTTCATCAAATTAAGTAAGGAATCTATAGAGCTGGCTACAGTAGATAAAGAAAAAAAGCTACTCATGGGGCCTGCATTGATACCTAATAAGCAGATATTCAGAAAGAATCCTAAGCATGGTGAATTCTATATCTACTTTAGTGAGGATACAGTGAGAAAAGCTAGTGAGATGTTCTTTATTAACAGCAACCATCAGAAGGCTACCTATGAGCATGATAAAGAAATAGATGGGATGACTGTAGTCGAATCCTGGATTATTGATGATCCTGAGAAAGATAAGAGTGCAGCCTATGGATTCTCACTACCTAAGGGTACATGGATGATCAGTATGAAGGTGAATAATCCGGATGTATGGAAAAAAGTAAAGGATGGTGAGGTAAAGGGATTCTCTATAGAGGGATACTTCGCAGATAAGTATGAGATGGCTATGGAAACTTCCATGCGTAAAACTATGGATGAAGAGAAGGAGTATATCATAGAGCAGATTAAGAAGGTGATGAGAGGGCAGGAGCTAGAGGATGAGAGCTATAATGATTATCCATCTGTAGTGAGAAGGAACGCCAGAAGAGGCATAGCATTAAATGAAAAGAATGGGAATAAATGTGCTACTCAGGTAGGTAAGATACGAGCTCAGCAGTTAGCTAATGGTGAGAAGGTAAGTATGGAAACCATTAAAAGAATGTATAGCTACCTATCCAGAGCTGAGGTATATTATGATCAGGGAGATAGTAGTGATTGTGGATATATCAGCTATCTACTATGGGGTGGAAAGGCTGCATTAAACTGGGCTAAAAGTAAAATAGATCAGCATGGCGAAGATTAAGGCATCAGCAGGTATATCATTCGTAAGAAAGCCTAGAAAAAAAAGGCCAGGTATTCATTCTAAATGCAAGGCATCCAATATGAAAGGGGCAAAGAATTACATTAAACTATATAAAGGACAGGGAAAATGAATAAAGAAAAAAGAAGTAAGAGCTCACCTAAGGGTGGCAAAAGAGGGTGCCTATGTAAGGATGGTACCTATTCTGCTAAGTGCTGTGATGGATCATTACAGGCACAGGGGATAGGTAATATCACAAATAACAATGCTGGTAACATTACTAACGTAGTACAGATAAGGCAAATTAACTAAAAATGGAACAGAGTATTAATTAATGAGTTATAAATAAAAAAACATGAAAGAATCAATTTTATCACGTATCTCTGCACTTCTCGGAATGGAGAAAGTAGAGCTAGCATCCATGAAGTTAATGGATGGAGTAACTATACTAGAGGCTGATGCATTTGAGCCAGGTATGGAAGTATTTATCGTAACTGAGGATGAGCAGCGTATTGCTTTGCCTGTAGGTGAGTATGAGCTAGAGGATGGGAGAATGTTAGTAGTAGCTACTGAGGGAGTTATTGCTGAGATTAAAGAGAAAGAAGAGGAGCAAGCTCCTGAGGTAGAGGTAGAAGTTGAGGCTCCTGAGGCTGAGGCTCCAATGATGGAGGAGCAAATGGCTGAAGAGGCACCTGTATCTCAACCTAAAAAGATCATCAAATCTCAAGTAGAGGAGATGTTATTCAGTAAAATAGAAGAGTTAAAGGCAGAGAATGAAGCATTAAAAGCACAATTATCTGAGCAGCCTGTAGTAGAAGAGGCTCCTGTAATTGATGAGCCTGCTGCTAAGCCAATAGCTCACAATCCAGAGAAAGAGAATCCGGTTAATAACTTCCAATGGGGAGCTAATCGTAGAGAATCTACTATGGATAGAATCTTAAATAAATTAAACAATTAATAAAAACAAAAACAAAAAATGGCTACTTCAATTACAACCACGTATGCTGGAGAGTTTGCAGGTAAGTATGTATCTGCTGCTCTATTATCTGCTCCTACTATTGAGAATGGTGGAGTAACTGTACTACCTAACGTACATTACAAACAAGTTTTGCAAAAAGTTGCTACTGATGCAATCCTTAAGAATGCTACTTGTGCATTCACTGATGTATCTACTGTTACATTAACTGAGAAAGTATTAACTACCAAAGATCTACAGGTGAATCTAGAGCTTTGTAAAGCTGATTTCTTTTCTACATGGCAAGCTGCTGAGATGGGATTTTCTGCATTCAAAACTTTACCTAAATCTTTCGCTGATTTCATTATAGCTCACGTATCTGATAAAGTTGCTGCTAACGTTGAGACAGCATTCTGGACAGGTGCTACAGGTACTTCTGGATCATTTGATGGTATCTCTACCTTAGTTGCATTGGATGCTGCTTTACCTCCTGCTCAGGAAGTATTAGGTACATCTGTTACTGCTCTTAACGTAGTTACTGAATTAGGTAAGATCGTAGATGCTATTCCTGCTTCACTTTATGGTAACCCTAACTTAAAGATCTATGTATCTACAAATATAGCTAAGGCATATGTACGTGCATTAGGTGGATTCTCTACTTTGTCAGGATCTGCTGGTAACGTAGCTCCAGGAAATGGTGTTAACAACATGAGCACTATGTGGTATAACAATGGTGCATTGAGCATTGATGGAGTTGAGGTATTCTGGGCTCCAGGATTAGCTTCAGATACTGCTATAGCTACTACATCTGATAACTTATTCTTTGGTACTTCTATCTTATCTGATATGAATGAGGTTAAAGTTATTGATATGAGTGATATTGATGGATCTCAAAATGTACGTGTAGTTATGCGTATGGCTGGAGGTGCTCAATACGGAATCGTTGAGGATATCGTAACTTACGGAATCGTTAACTCTGCTAACTAATAATTAATTAATCATGGGGAGTGGGTAACTGCTCCCCTTTAATAAAGAATAAAAATGGCTTGTTTAATTTCAAACGGAAGAACCGAACAATGTAAAGATAGTATCTCTGGTATCCAGGCTATCTACTTCATTAATTTCGGTGATTTCAACCCTGATCCTGTAGCAGGAGGTGGGGATGTAACCTATGATACTACTCTAGGTTATGAAGATCAGATCACTGCTATTGCTGGATCTATCACTAATATCTACAAATTTGAGCTTAAAGGTCAAAATGGGTTTGATACTACTGTTAACACATCTCGTGATAATGGTACTACTTTCTTTACTCAGACATTGACTGTTCAATTAAAAAGACAAGATCCTGTTTTCCACAAACAATTTAAGATCTTAGCTTATGGACGTCCACATATTGTAGTACGTACTAACGGCAACCAATTCTTTTTAGCTGGTCTATACAGAGGATGTGATGCTACTGCTGGTAGTGTTAATTCTGGAGTAGCTTATGGTGATTTCAATGGCTATCAATTAACTTTTGAAGCTATGGAAGAGAAACCAGCTAACTTCTTAGATTGTGCTACTGAGGCTGATTTAGTAACTTTGTTAGGAGCTCCTACTATTGTGACTTCTTAATAGCGTTTTGGGGTTTTCGCTATATTGAGAGGGGGGCATTAGCTCCCCTTTCTTTTTAGAAACAATTTTTAACTTATTGAGTTATATCTATATGATAGTAGTTACCACCGATTCAGTTAATCCTCAATTCCTTAACTTTATTCCTAGAGAGAATGCTGTGGATACTATGTATATCACAGATGAAAGCACTAATATAGAAGTGCCTGTAGTGATTGCTAACTATACTCCTGGTGATTATGCTGATGAGATAGAGGTAACATTGAGCTGTGAAGAGGGGCACTATTATAGAATGGTATTAAAGAATGTATCCGGTGATGAGATATACAGGGATAGGATATTCTGCACTGATCAGGTAGCAGCTAACTATACTCCTAATGATCAGGTATATGTATCTAATACTACAACAAATGAATTCTTAATGTATTAATATGGACAATATACACGTAATTAATCTAGCAGCCTATCAGCCACCTGTAATAAAGGAATCTAAAAGAGATGCATGGGTGGAGTATGGGGAGGATAATCAGCACTTCCAGTGGCTACTAGATAGATACATCAACAGCACTACCAATTCTGCAGTGATCAATAACGTAGCTAGGTTAATCTACGGTAAAGGATTAAAGGCATTGGATGCTGGAAAGAAGCCTAATGAGTATGCTCAAATGATGAGCCTATTTGAGAAGGATGATGTAAGAATGATGGCCCTAGATTTTAAAATGATGGGGCAATTTGCTATTCAGGTACTATATACTAAGGATCATAAAAAGATAGCTAAGGTACATCATATACCTGTACATCTATTAAGAGCTGAGAAGTGTGATGAGGATGGTGAAGTAACAGGATACTACTACTCAGATAACTGGAGTGATATTAGAAAATTTGCACCTAAGAGAATACCTGCATTCGGTACATCAAAGGATGAGATAGAGATACTATACGTGAAGCCCTATTCAGTGGGGATGAAATACTATTCATATCCAGATTATCAGGGAGCACTTCCATATGCAGTGCTAGAGGAGGAGACATCTGATTATATGATTAACCTGGTTAAGAGCTCCTTTTCACCGTCGACTATTTTAAATTTTAATAATGGGGTGCCATCTGAGGAGCAGCAGCAGATGATTAAGAGTGATATCATGAATAAGCTAACAGGCCCACAAGGGGATAAGCTAGTTGTATCATTCAATACATCTAAAGAAACTGCAGCTACCATAGAGAATATGCCAGTAGAACAGGCTCCTGAGCTATATAAGTACCTATCTGAAGAGTGTGTACGTAAGATATTGATAGGCCATAATGTAACATCACCGTTATTATTCGGTATTGCTACTACTACAGGATTCTCTGCCAATGCAGATGAGCTGAAAAATAGTGCTATTCTATTCAATAACATGGTAATTACTCCACTTCAGGAGGTGATGTTAGATGCATTCGATAAGATTCTAGCCTATAATGGCATAGCATTAAAGCTATATTTTGAGACATTGAATCCATTAGATGCACAGGGTGATCTAACTACTACGGATGAAGCTACTAAAGTTACTGATGCTATCAATATGATGAGCCCATTAGTAGCTAATAAGGTGTTAGAATCAATGACTGCTGATGAGATTAGAG
>Ga0208644_1000735_pt1 | contig 29178 bp, 43 predicted proteins | sample VirMetDEL_Nov_18_FD_184517 | JGI IMG/M metagenome (GOLD analysis project Ga0208644, IMG submission 184517) | Aqueous microbial communities from the Delaware River and Bay under freshwater to marine salinity gradient to study organic matter... | ecosystem: Environmental > Aquatic > Marine >...
TTATAAATAGTACTACGTTTGGGATTATCTTTTTTACATTGTGCGATGCGTTCTTTCTTAGTACCTTTAGTATCATTTTCATAATACAACCAAGATTCCCAATAAGAATCATTACTACCTACTTCACCTTTTGGTCCTAAAAATGTAATTGCGATTTGCCATTTCCAAAATACAAATGACCAAATTGGGCACCATTCAAATCTATAGTCAGTATTACTCCATTTTGTCTTGTATCCCAATCCTACAAAGTCAAAGCCAAACCACTTTGGAACAAATTTCAAATATCCAGGTTTATCAGGATTTTTAACTGTTCTACGTGGAAAAAAATAAGGAGTACCTATAGCAATCTTACCTACATATACTTTAACTCTTGGCCTTACAAAGGGTGAGTTAAGTATCTTGAGAAATCCGAATTTGTTCATAACCTTTTTTTATTTGTTCGTAATCATCTATACAAATGGCTACTCTAATACCATCTAAAAAACCAATTACTTCTTTATTTAGTCTATATTCATATTTAAATTTTGTAATATCTATTTCAACCCATTTTTTATACGGGTCTTTCCCTAAAACACGAAGAAATATCGGGTGTTTCATGGTTTAGGCAAAAATAAACGCAACTACACCCATAACAATAAAAGTACCTATTACTAAAACAAGTGTTATTAATTCATCTTTTTTCATATCCTTTATTTTTAATGAATACATATTTTATTTTAAAAAAACGTAGGAGGATTGACGGGTTATTTATTTATTTATTTATTATCCGTTTATTTGTCGTTTTGGTTCTTTTAATACCCCAGATGATACGACTTTATCAATTCTGGAGTCGATGTAACGTTTTGTTTCATCAATTTCCCGATGGAGATCTTCTTCATGTTTGTGATGTTCTCTATCGATTGATTCAATTTGATTTATTATGGTTTTTTCAACCATTGTGACATCGCGACTACAATTTTCAAATTGTTTCCAAATTTCACGATTTGCATTTTCTATTTCTTGTCTTAAATCACTTTCAATTTCAGTACATGACTGTGTAAGTGATTCTGTTTTTCTTGTTAGTTGATTAATCTTAACTAAACCTACAACAATAGCAACTAAAATTAATACTGCTACAATTGTAAGCATACCTAAAACAAATGATGTTATTTCCATGATTTCTAAAATTTAATATGTCAAAGAACTCCTACGTTGCCCCTAATATAAAAAACCCCTAGCAGTAATCCAAGCGTCCTTAACACTTACTAGGGGGTGTTACTAGTTATAGGGTTGAGCAGTTATGACTCGTCAGTCAGGTGCTGCAGCAGGTCCCATTTCCCAATAACTCTATGACCAATAAGCAGTTCTAATGGAGTGACTACTGGTACTTTATAACTCTGAAAAATATATTTTCAGAGGGACCATGGGTATTATCCATGGTAGGGTTATTAATAAATATGGGTGGCGAAGAGTTTGCAGTTCTTCATTTCTACTTCTGAATATGCTGATCAAGTCGACTTCACAGCAGGAATTTCATTTTCGTCTATTACCACCCATCTACCTTGACAGGGTGTACTTGGGGCGGGAATCGAACCCGCACGGGCCTAATGCCCACAGGATTTTAAGTCCGGCGTGTCTACCTATTCCACCACCCAAGCAATTATTAATATTTTCTTTTTTTAGTAGTAGAAATTAACCAACTTAACCATTCTTTAAATTGATTAGCATTCTGTCTTGGACTATTCTTGCTCATAATCATCTTCATTTATAACTTCAATATCATCAAAAGTAGTATCAGGATCACATTCTATATTTTCAGGCATTATTATAGTTTTATTAGGAAATCTAATAATCGCCACTGGTAGGTATAGATGTTTTTTAACCTTATATTTCATTTTTTATTTTAAATATAAGAAAAAAGATTTAAATAATATAATCATTTTTTCTTTTCTTCTAAAAACTTTATTGCTTTAACAATCTCACCACATTGTTCATATAACTCATTTTCTTCAAATATAGATAAATTATTTTTTAATGTAGTTATAAACTCAGTACGATCAATAGTTATATCATAAATAGTTTGTTCTTGTTCTACTAAAACAGATAATGCATGTAAATGCCTTTTTCTACCGTTTAAATTTTTTAAAATTGTTTCAACTAAAGCAGTTGAAATTCTTAAATCACGATTTGAAACCAACTCTTCAAATTCATTGCTATCAAACACATTTATTTCAGTCGCCATATCAAAATAAATTTAAAAAGTCAGTATTAATTTGTTTTCCCTTTAGCTTACTAAGTTTTTCCTCATTCTCCAACATTTTTGTAGCTAATTTTTCAAGATGTTTCTCCTTTTGTTTATCATAATCTTTAACTACTTTATTATGTTTTTTCTTCTTCATCTCATTTATAAATATTATTTTTTCCTTGAAACTAAAGAATAAGGATCGTCATCTACTTTTTTATCCCATAAACCTAATTCATCTAATCTTTTCTTTTGATAATCATCTAATTGAAAATCAACTGCTTCACTTGTTTTATAAACTGTCTGATGTCCTTCTAACGACTCAATGTCTTTATCATTAAATACGTTTCCTAACCGTAAAAAATAACAGTTATAACAAGATAATTGACAGTTACCATCTCTATAATTATGTTTATTAGTATCTTTAAAAAACATAATCAAAGGTGTTTTCCCATCTAATTCTCTTCTTTCATCAAACCCACACCAATAACATTGTTCAATTAAATAACCACCCTCAATTAATTTTATCTTTAATTTTTCAGGTGTAAATGAAGATGCATCTGCCCTACCATTAACTATATCTTCTATAGCAGGCATTTTTCTCCCAAACGGAGTGTGACTCATAAATTTTGGAATTCCTTTACCACTTTGATTTTTATGTAAATCAAATAAAGATAAACCTGTTTCTTCATCTTTATAAGCCTTCATAAACGGCTTTAAATGCTGGTATGAACAATTTAAATAACGAGCTGCTGCTTTAATTGAACGAGTCTGTTTCATGGCTCTTAAAACATCCTCTTTTGATATTGGTTTTGGTTTTGCCATGTTATAAATCTTCTAATCCATCTAACAATGTATTATCCCAGTCTTTTAAATCATCTTCATCTTCCTCCTCTACAATAACCTCTCCATCTTCATCTTCATCATCTATTTCTTTAGGCTCTAATAATTCTTTCTCAGTGTAATTCTTTTTAATTTCAAACACTTCAAATTCATCAGGATCCATTATTACCATATCATTCCAAGTATGGTCTTTTTCTCCTAACATAACAGATACTCCTCTTTTAGCTCCTACAGTTGAGCAATTAACACAAGTCATAGTATTAGGAAGAGCTTTAATTCTCAATGGGTGGATTATCTCTTGACATTTAATACATTTTCTATCTTCCATCATATTGTTTTATAAATTTGTATAATTGTAAAGGAGTGTTAATGATGTGTTTTTTGTTATTTTCATCTAATAATGGATAAACTTCTCCTTCTGGTGATAAACTTTCAAACACCCACCAAAAAATAATGTTTCGTTGAAGTGGATTATATATTTTATCTAATAATGTTCTTATAATTTGGATGTACATATCATCATAAACTGAAAGGTTAATCCCTGAGTTTAAAGCATTTTTAGAGTAAGCATCTAGGGTGCAAAGATTAGTTACTAAATCTATAAAGTATTTTTCTTCTTTTTTCTTTATTGATTTTTCACTTTCTTTTATTTTAACGTTTTGACCTGCTAGGTCGACTATTGTTTTTATTTTGCTCTCGTTCATATTCTTTTACTTCAAAAACATTTAAAAAGTCTTCTTTAGACATTTCTTTATAATGAGATGCTAATAATATAGCATCCTCTAAATTGATTGCTTCAAGTTTACCATATGGTTCTTGTTTAGGATCAATTTTACTATAGTAAATAAATAGTTTCATTTGATGTTATTTAAATATATACGTATCCATTTTTGGGACGAGATATTGGGAAGCATTTTTATGCTTAACATTTATATCTTCAAGTTTATTTATAATTACATCAAAATTAAAAAGATTATATTTTCCTTGATAACTTTCTGTTTCATATAATTGTCCTAATACTTCATTGACATTCATAATAAAACCTTGTACTTCTTGATTATTTATATTTTTTAATAAATTATACATTGTAGTTGAAATTACAACATCATTAGATGATATAGTTTCAAGATTATTTGCATAAATTATTCTTTCACCAAATTCAACAGGATTAAATCCATCAATAATTTCATACCAATGTTGAGTAGTGTAATTCCATCTTTTATTAGCGTAATAATAAGTATCAAATAATGTTTGATTATATAATTCTAGAACTACATCAGCATCATTTATATAAATTTTATTAAAATATGGTTCTACAAATTTTAAAATATTTAAATCTACTCCGGTGTCAATATCAATGTATAATGAAGTATTAAATTTAATTTTATAATCATGTCCAAAATAACCCCATTTACGAATAAATCGTTTTAATTCTTCTTGATCTGCTTTTGATTGAAGTATATTTTTCTTATCAGCAGAATCAGTTTGTTTAAACCAATCATTTCCTCTACTTGAAACACACGTAAAATGATATACACAAGCATTCCATGATTGAATAGTATTTAAACCACATGCTTTCATTCTAATAATCATATCAGAATCTTCTCTTGAACATCTAAATTGAGTATCAAATCCACCTAAAACTTCAAACCATGTATTTTTATAAACAGCAAATGGAGCAAAATGACCATCCATATTAGGTCTGTTTTCTTTTTGTAATTCATTTACAAATTTATCAAATTCATCGAATTTGAATTCATCTGGTGTTATACCAAAATCTTTTACAATTTTTTCAGGTGAACCTGGATGTAATGGGGGTTCAATTCGAGCACAAGATAAAACTGTATTTTTATCTATATTTTTAGAAATATGTTTATCTAAATCTTTTCCAGCCACCATATCAGATTGTAAGTAACACACGATAGGGTTTGAAGCGTGATGGAACATAATAGAAACATTTCGTTGACTACCTATAGGAAATTCTGTTTCATTCCTATGAATTTTTAAATTAGGAAATGTTGGTTGTAATTCAAGTAAATGTTCATAAGTATTTTGATTATCTGAATCGATAAAGATTAATATTTCATGATTTTCTAATTGGGTGTTCTTTTTTAAAGAATTTAATAATAATGTAGTGTAATCTTTTTCATTTTTAGCAGATGCTATACAAAATGTTATATTTTTCATTTTTGTTGTTTTAATATGTTATAAACTTCTTTTATTCCTTGTTCTAATCCAATTAAATGGAAAGGTTTTATTAAATGGTTCCCACAATAATCATCACCTTTTTCTTTATCATCTATTATTATATCAACTTTATGATCATCTAAAGAATTAATAATTTCAGCTATTTGGTTAAGGGTGTATTTTTTTAAATAACTACAATTTATGCTTCGAATAGGAAATTCTTGTTCACGTTGATTAAGTAACCATTCAATTAAGGAAACTAAATCTTTTATATAAAAGAAATCCATTTTTTTATCTTGATGGATTTCTATATTTTCTTTATTAATATATCTTATAATATTACTTTTAATAAATCTTCGATCTAATTCATTTTCATCAAATACAGCATATATCTTGACATTTATTGATTTTGGATCATTAGCCATTAATTGATTAATAATATGTTTACTAAATCCATAAGGTGTATTTGCTTTATCTTCTGCCCCTGAGCCGAAATGAATAAATTTATCAAATTTATCTCTACAGCGCATTAAATTATCATACATTAAAAGATTTGTTAATACAACATCTGGACCTTCAAGTGGGTTAAGTCTATTACCTCCTTTTACAGCAGTATGGATCACAACATCAAAATATTTATTTGAAAAGTAATGTTCAACAACTTCACGATGAGTAAGATCAAGATCAGCTCTAGATATTAAAGTTATATCATATTTAGAATATAAATAAGAATGAAGGCTTTTAGCAATATAACCACCTCCTCCTGTGATTAATATTTTTAATCTATCCATTGTATATTTTTTAATTCACCAGGTATAAATTTACCATTTTCATCTAATGAAGCTACTACTTTAGGTTCATGAAACTCTTCAGGATCAGTAAATACTTCTAAAACACATGGTCCATCTTGTGATAAGAAGTCTTTTAATACTTTTTCTATATCTTGATTTGTTTCAATACTATAATAAGGCAAATCATATGCTTTAATTACTTTTTCAAAATCAGGAAATGATACTCCACTATTTTTTTCAGATGCTACAAAACGACCATCAAAAAACGTTTTTTGAGATATTTTAATTGAAGTGTAACCATCATTATTTAATAGAATAAGTTTAATAGGAAGATTATAATGTTTCATAGTTTGTAACTCATGAATATTTAAATGTAAACTTCCATCCCCTTCAATACAGACTATTTTATGATGTGTAGCAGCTCCTAAAGCCGCGGGTAAACCATACCCCATTGGGGCGCAACCAGTATTAGTAATTAATCTTTGTTTACCATGTAAATCCATTACCTGCATAGTAACAACATTAGCTGATCCATCACTAGTAACAATATGGTGATCAGTAGGTATTATATTAGATAATTTTTCTATAAAAGCATAATGGCTAGTGTATTCTGTTTTATTCCTATGTTTGGGTAATACTCTGGGTTCACAAGACCATTCAAAACATTCATCTAACCATTGTGAATCAGTTTGGGGTAAATTTTGTGGGTATAATAAATCTAAAAATATTTTAGCATCAGACTGTACTCTTAAATCTGTAAATAAAGTTGGTTTGTTTAATTCATTACGATCTATATCTATATGAACTTTATAAGCTTGTTTAGCGAATCCTTTAAAATTATATCCTGTTTGTCTAACATATAATCTACTACCTATAGTTAAAAGAAAATCACATTCACTTAAAAGATTATTTGCTCCTATTTGAGCATGTGTTCCAAATCTACCACAATAATATTTATAATCTTCATTTACAATATCATTCCCATTAACTGCTGTTATTACAGGTATATTTGTTTTATTTAATATTTTATGAAGTATATCAACTCCTCCACTTAAACGAACCCCATTACCTACAATCATAAGTGGTTTTTTAGCTTGATTCCATTTTTTTCGAATTCGCTCTATTTCTGATGGAAGTGGAGTTGGGGTTATTAAATCATTTTCCCATCCTATTAATTCATTCGGTTCAATATTAGTTGATTGTATATTTAATGGAATATCAATCCAAACGGGACCTGGTCTTCCTGAGGTGGCTAAAGCACATGCTTTTTCGAGATGATATTTTATTTCAGAAGCTTCATTGACTTGAACAGCATATTTAGTCATGTTTTTAACAGACTCAATTATATTAAATTCTTGATCACCTAATTGCCTTAAAGGTAAACCTGTATAATTTGTAGTCATTTCTTTATTTACTTGCCCACTAATATAAATTACAGGAATTGAATCTAACCAGTTACATAAAGTACCTGTTAAAGCATTTGTACCTCCAGGACCACTTGTAATAAGACAAGCTCCTAATTTATTATTCATTCTAGCATAACCTTCAGCTGCTAACGCTGCTGCTTGTTCATGATGTGTTGCTACATAATTTACCCCTTCAGTTGTTCCTAAAGAATCAATTAAAAATATACAACCTCCTCCAGACACAGTAAATACTGTATCAACTCCATAATTATCTCTTAAAAATTGAATAACATAATCAGATAATCTCATAAATTTGATTTAAAACTTTTATTAATATATTAGTATTTTCTATATTTTCCAAGAACGGTTTATCATTTATTAAAACCATCGTTAATTTACCTGTACTTTTTTTATCTGATTTGATTATTTCTAGGAGTAAATCTAAATCAAACCATTCTTGTTTAAAGGTCAAATTATTATTTTTTATTAATGATATACCTTTTTCAATAATTGAATCATAGTTGGAAACATTATAACCTAATTCTTTAGATATCATTACTGCCACCATACTTCCTATAATAACAGCTATACCATGAGGAATAATATTTTCAGATGTTGATTCTAAAGCATGACCAAAAGTATGACCAAAATTTAAAAATTTACGTTCACCCTTATCAAATTCATCTCTAGATAAAATATCAATTTTATATTTTAACCCATCATGAATCATAGATTCTATAGATGATGCTGGGTCAAAATCAAGTATTTTATTTTGTAATATATGGAATTTAAAAATTTCTCCTAATCCACTAGTATAATCTAATTTAGAAAGAGTTTGAGTAAATTTAGGGTAAACTATAATATCTGTTGGTGGATAAAAAGTACCAATTATATTTTTCCGGTCTACAAAATTAATAGAAGTTTTACCCCCAACACAACTATCAGCTTGAGCTAAAAGTGTTGTTGGTATAAGAGTATATTGAATTCCTCTACAATAAACTGAAGCACAAAATCCTATAAGATCTTGAAGAACACCACCACCAATTACTACTAATTTAGTTTGTATATTAGCTCTACGTTCTGTTAAATTTTGTAATACCCTAGCAGTACCAGTATAACTTTTAATCGCTTCAGAACTAGTTAATATAATATTATTATCTCGTTGTAAAGATGGATAAAGGTTATTTACATTATCATCAATAAATGTAATAGTATTAGGTTGATCAATATAATATTCTATTTCTTGTATTGTATCAACAAAACTTAATTTATAATCTGATATTTTTGATTTTATTTCTAATATGTTGTGCATGAATAACCTCCATCTATTATAATATTTTGACCACTTATATAGCTATTATCTATTGTAAGTTGATAAGTTAATTTAGCTACTTCTTCAGGCAATCCTAATCTTCCTATAGGTATTTGTTTTGATAATAATGCTATTTCTTCTTTAGTATTATTTTGATAAGTTAAATCAGTACCTATAAACCCTGGGGAAATAGTGTTAGTTAAAATTCCTTCATGAGCGTATTCAGCTGTTAATGATTTAGTAAGGGAGTGTAGAGCACTCTTACTAGCACTATAAGCTGCTCGTTTTGGTTTAGATGTATCAATCCAAATACTTCCGATATTTACAATTCGCCCATACTTCTGATCAACCATATAAGGTAAACAATGTTGTATTATTTGAAGAGGTGAGAAGTAATTAACTCGCATCACCTCTTCATCTGAAATATCTTTAATAAAGGTTAAGGGGTTTATTCCTGCGTTATTTATTATAATATCGAAATATCCACCAACTCCTTTAAAATGTAACGGTTTTGATAAATCTAATATATCTCTGGTAGGAGCATTTACTTGATGTCCTTTTGATAAAAAAAGATCAACTATGGCTTTTCCAATTCCTTTTGAACCCCCAGTAACCAGTACTCTCATTATTTAAAAGAAACAGATTGATTGATTCTATCTTGAATCATTTGGATTCGTTTAATATCTTGATTAGCTAATGTTGCATAATATTCATTTTTAGCTTTTAACCATTCATATTCAAACATTTGAGCTTTAGATAATGCTCTAGATAAGTTTTTTAAAGACACAGATGGATCAAAAATAGCATAACGTGTTTCAAATTTATCTAATAATCCTTCTGAATGTAATGTTTTTAAAAAATCTAATGAATCAGTTGATACAGCTCCACCTAAACAAGCTTTAAGTCCTTTTCGTTTTGCATTTTGAAATACAGAACGAGCCATATCTAATACTTCTTTACTATTAACATAATTACGATCTTTACCCATTGATGATACTAAATCAACACGACCAACAGTAACCCCATATAACTCTTTAGCTTCATCTGAATGAATCATTTCAACGGCATTTTGTACAGCAGTAATAGTTTCAATATTAACATTAAGTTGAAGTGATGAACGAATATCCTCAGGGATATATGTTCGAGTAGCTTGAATAAATTTTTTAAGACCAAATTCAGATTCAACCATAGGTGCTACTAATCCTTTTACCCCAATGATAGAAGCATCTTTTAAATCTCTAATTGCTTCAGGACCACCTATTTTTAAAGTAATTTTAGTTTTAGCTTGATTACAAACTTCTTTTAATCGAACAGTTTCATTAAATAAAGCCCCTTCATCTTCAAAACTAGTTTTAATACCTATTAAACCTTCATTTTCAATCAGATCAGTAAGGATTTTTACACATTTAAATTCTCTTGCATTCATAATTTACCAAATAAATTTATTTTTATAATAATTAATTATACTATCTATTTCCTCAGAGAACAATTTTTTTGGTTCCCATCCTAAAGATTTAATTTTAGAATCATCTAAAGCATAACGGACATCTTGCCCTTTTCTATTACAAGAAAAATCAATATATGTTTCAACATCATGAAAATCTTCCCAATTAATAACTCCTAAATATTTAGTAATAACAGCCTTTACAGTCTCAATATTTTGTTGTTCAAAACCACCTGCTACATTATAAATTTCACCTACTTGACCTTTTTCAATTAATGTAATCACAGCTTCAGCAGTGTCAGCGGCATGTAACCAATTTCTATAAGGTAAACCTTGATTATGAAGTGGAATTTTACGTTCTAAACTTAATAACTTTACCGCTTTAGGGATTAATTTTTCAACATATTGACCAATACCATAATTATTTGTTGGTCGAATAATCATATAAGGAATATTATGTGTTCTACCCCAAGCCATAACTAACATATCAGCTGCTGCTTTTGTAGCTGAGTATGGGTTAGATGGTTTTAATAAATGATTTTCATCATGGGCACCTTCTTCAATATCACCATATACTTCATCTGTACTAAAATGGAGTAATATTGGTTTTTGGGTATTTTCTCCTCTATGATTTTTGATTAATTCAAGTAAATTATGAACTCCATCTATATTTGATTTAACAAATTCAGTACTGCTAGCAATTGAATTACCAACATGAGTTTCAGCAGCTGTATTAATTACAAAATCACAGTCATATAAAAATTTTAATTCATTAATATCACAATGAACAAAAGAAAAATTAGGGTATGATTTAAATTCTTCTAATAAATCTTTATTAGCAGCATAAGTCATTTTATCAACTCCTTTTACATACCATCCTTTTTTAAGACACGCCCTAGTCACATAAGATCCAATAAAACCAAGACATCCAGTCACATATACTACTTTTATCATTTTATAAAAAATTATTTATTTTTAAATATTCATCCACTTTATCTAAAAATACTTTTGGTTTTCCTTTACCTTGGGTATGACCAATAAAATGAGTAATTCGAGATTCTAAAGCTGGGCCCCATCCATTTAATTCATTTTCAGGGCTTAATTCACCATATTTGGGATGATGACCAAAATTAGGTATCACAAAATACTCTTCAGAATTTAATATATGAGGATTATTTTTAGAAAATACAGTATTCATTAAACCAAAAAACGATTGTTGTTGAGTATCAATTAAAAATCTTTTAGGTCCAAAAAATTCTTCTCCATTTTCATCTCTTACTGAGGCGTAATCAAATAAATCTAATATAAATTTAAATCTATCTTTAGATAGAAATTCATCATAAATACTTAAATCAATTCCTTGAAAACCAGCATTAAATCCTTGAACTTGGGGATTTCTATTAATATAAATATCTCTAAATCCTTCTCCAAACTGTTCTAATAATTTTGGAAAGAGTACTTTATCACAATTAGCATTTAGTGGTTCTGAAATTAATACTGGGGTGTTAGATAAAATTAAATCGCAGATATGTTTAAAATCATCATTGATTAAAATATCATCATCATAAATTAAATAATAATGTTTTAATTTTACCCTACGAAGATAATGAGCCATTATAATAAAATAAGCTGCTTTCCATGTTCTAAATTTATCTGTATAATCTAAATCATAAAATTCAGTTACATAGTTATCAAAAAATTCTTTATCATATGAGTAAAGATTTTCAATATGTTTATCAATTAATTTAGCCCATTTATCATCATCACCTAAATCACCCTCAATTACATTATCCCATAATATATGGAATTCAATTTTTACATCCGGATAAAGAGATTTTATTTTAGATTGTAATTGATGTAAAGCAAAAAATGATTGTTTATTTTTAGCTCTCATCAGATTAGATATAATTATTTCTTTCATTTTAATTTTCGTTGATTATATGTTTCCACTCTGATGGGTAATAATTTGAATTAATATGTGACCAAGGACTATATGATTTTAAATAATTAGCCGGGCATGTTATTTTTTTATTAGGGTTATAATTTCTATAGGCTGCCCACCAACTGTAAGAGCTATTAGCTATAATCTGATGGTCACATAAACTCATTAAGATTAAATCAACATAATCAGAACCAGGTTCTATAAATGTAACCATTTCTCCTTCAATTAGATTTTCTTTACACCATTCAATATCATTTGAAAAAATTACAAAATGATACTTTTCAATCTCAGAGATATACTCTTGTAATGCTTCAGAATAATATTCATTTGTTAATTTACAAAAATGGTCATGTTGAGGTAATAAATAATCTCCTCTACGAACATGAATAGCTACCATTTCTTTTCCCTCAACTTTAATATTATTATAAATCTGTTTAGCAGCATTAAAATGTATAGTACCCCAGTTCCAATTTAATACATCTTGAGAATATTTTGGATGCCAATAATGAAATAAATCAAAACGATTTTCAATATTATAATTTTTATTTGGATCTATTCTTTGAATTAAAGTTTCATCTACAATTTTAGAATCATCAGGCCTAATATTAATAAAATCATTAAAAAAATTATCAGGAGCAACTATAATAGGAATATCTACTAACTCAGCAAATTTAAACCCATATCCTTGAGATAAACTAGATTCAGAAAAAATAATCTCATGATTAGTCTCTTTTGCAACAGCATACAAACTAGCATACTGTTGCAATTGAGAACCTAAATTACCTGATCCACCTATAGTTTTAAAGGTAATATAACTCATTACAGATTTTCAAAGAATTTATCAACTACCTGTCCTATATACTCAATTTGTTCATCTGTAATACCTGGATAAACTCCTAGGAAAAATGTATCTTGAGTAGTTTTAGTAGCTATTGGAAACATATTAACCGGATCATTATAATGTTCAAACATTTCAAGACCACTATATGCTGGGTGGAATAAAGCATTTCCTGTAAAATATGAACGGGTTTGGATTTTAGCGTTTTCTAAATGTTCAACTAAATCAATTTTTTGGAATGGAACATTATCTTTTAATGTTAATAAGAAACCAAACCAACTAACTTCTGCTTTGTCAAGCGCTTTAGGTAAATGGAAATATTGATCATATTTTTTAAAGATATCATACATTTTATTAAAATTCTCTTTTCTACGAGCATGCATAAGCTCTAATTTATCTAATTGAGCTAATCCAATAGATGCTTGAATTTCAGTTGGTTTTAAATTATACCCAATTTCATCAAATACATAACGGTGATCATAGTTAATTTCAGGATATTTAGGGAACCAACTATTCATTCTCATTCCGCAAGCAGTACCACAAGTGACATTTCCAGGTTTAATAGTATTACAATAACATGCACGACCCCAATCACGTAAAGATGCTAAAGCCATTCTATGCCTAGCCGGATTACAAGCTACAAATCCTCCTTCACCTGTTGTCATATGGTGAGCTGGGAAGAATGAGCATGTTGAAATTTTACCAAATGAACCTAATGGTTGGCCATCCCAAGATGAACCTAAAGCATCACAACAATCTTCTAAGAAAATTAATTTATATTTTTCTACAATAGCCATTAAACGATCCATATCAGGTGGATTACCTAATACATGAGCAAAAATAATACCTTTAATCTCTTTATTAGTATCTTCTTCAAGTAGTTTTTCTACTTGATCTAAATTAAGGTTTAGATTTGGTAATTCAACATCCACAAATACAGGTTCAAAACCATTTTGAATTAATGGATTAATAGTAGTAGGAAAACAAACTACAGGAGTAATAAATTTACTTCCTTTAGGTAAATTACCTCCTCTTTTTGTTCGTAAAAGAGATACCATTAATAAGTTAGCTGAACTACCTGAATTAACAATAATACCATCTGATTTTCCTAAATGAGGAGCAAATTGTTTTTCAAATTTTCTTCCGTTTTCACCTAAAATAAACCATCCTTTTAATAATGAATCTACAGCTGCTGTGTATTCATCATCATTAAAAAATGGACCTGAATATTGAACCCAATCAACTCCAGGTGTCCATGTTTTGTTAGTTTGTTGTTCTTTAACAAATTCACTAACTAAATCTAAAATTTGTTGTTTTTTATTACTCATTTATTTTATTTTAATAGTTCTAAAGATAAAAAATATAATTTAAATAATCAAGCTTTATTATAAAAATTTAACCAATACTCAATCATTTCATCTAACATACTTTCAAAAGTATATTCAGGTTTCCATCCTGTTGCTTCTTTTAATTTAGAAGAATCACCTTTAAGTTTGTGTAACTCTTCGGGTCTAAAAAATTTAATATCTGCTCTTACGTAGTCTTTCCAGTTCATATTTAATTTAGAAAATACATACTCACATAGATCTTGTACTGAATGAGATATTCCTGTTGCACAAACAAAATCTCCTGGTTGGTCAAGTTGGAGAAGCATCCACATTGCCTTAACATAATCTTTAGCATGCCCCCAGTCTCGAGTAGCAGTTAGATTACCTAAACGAAGTTCATTTGATAGACCTAATTTAATTTTAACAGCTTCTTTTACTACCTTATTTGTAACAAAATTAGTACCTCTTCTTGGTGATTCGTGATTAAACAGTATTCCATTTGAAACAAACATTCCATAAGAATGTCTATAATTTCGACTAATATTATATGAAAATACTTTAGCACATCCATAAGGTGAAACTGGGCTCATTGGTGTTGTTTCCCTTTGAAATCCATCTTCATCTATATTATTGCCAAACATCTCAGAAGAAGATGCTTGATATATTTTACAATCAGGTTTAATTAATTTAACAGCTTCTAATAAATTTAAAGTCCCTATACCAGTAACATTAGCTGTATAAAGTGGTTGATCAAAAGAAATTCTGACATGAGATTGAGCAGCTAGATTATAAATTTCATCTGGTTTAATTTCATCTATAATCCTAATTAATGATGATAGATCTGTTAAATCAGCATAATGTAATTTTAATTTATTAAAAACATTATTTAATCTAGATGTTTGATTTTCAGATACTGAATTTCTTTTTAGTGTGCCATGGATTTCATATCCTTTTTCTAAAAGGAACTCAGCTAGATAAGATCCATCCTGCCCATTTATTCCTGTTATTAGTGCTTTTTTCATTTACCTTTATTTACTAAATATTCATATGTTAATTTAATCCCTTGATGTAATGAAATTGGATTAAAATCTGGTATTTTGTTTTTTAATGATTCAATAGAAACATCTTTTCTAAATTGTCCGTTTGGTTTTGAAGTATCCCAAATAATATTTAAATGTTTTGAATTACAAGCATCTAATGCTATATCAACCATTTCTTTAATAGATAAATTTTCAGGTGTAGCTATATTAAAATTACCTTCTATTTTATTTTTCACTATATAAACTATTATCTTAGCAAAATCATCAGCATGTATAAATTGTCTTAATGGAGTACCATCACCGAATAATGTAATATGATTATCTCCATTTGTATTAGCATCGTATATTTTTTTGATTAACGCTGTGATAAAATGGCTATTTGATTCATTATCTTTATCATCTAAACCATATAAATTGCAAGGAATTAAATATTGATATTTAGTTCCATATTGTTTATTATAAGCATCTATTTGAACAGCTAATGATCTTTTAGCATACCCGTACGAAAAATTAGTTTGAGTAGGTGGTCCTAAATGTAAATCCTCTTCTTTCATAGGATAGTTTTCTACTACATCTGGGTAAATGCAAGTACTTAATATTCCTATAAAATGCTTGGTGTTTGTTTTTTTAGCATATTCTAATAAAAGAGTATTCATTAAAACATTTTCAGTAAAATACTCAGCTGGTTTAGCTATATTATCTATTATTCCTCCTACTTTAGCTGCTAGATGGATTACTATATCAGGTTTATGTTTTAAATACATTAATCCAACTCCATTTTCAGTTGTTAAATCAAAGTCTTTAGAAGATAAATAAACAGCTTCTGGTAAATATTTTTGTAAGGCTTTACCTACTAGACCACTTCCTCCTGTGACTACAATTTTAGATTGTGTCATATAACTGATTTTGTTTTTCTTGTTTTTCAATTGTTTTAGGGTGATATAGAGCAAAATATTCAATATCTGGTAACACTGTGTATGTTTTAAAACCATCTAGGCGTTCATGTACTTTATTCACCCATTTTATTTCAGATGTGTTTTTCCAAATACGCCATTGAAAATCAGGCCAATTAACCCAACCTTCTTCATTTACTCTCCAACCCCATTTTGCTATATGAGTTGCTGTTAAACCCTTTACAGTGTTTACTCGTGGTACAAGAAAAACATCCATTTCAGGATTAATTTCTAATAATTCAGGTAATGTTTTAATTAAATCTTCTGATGGGATTTCATCAGCATCAATTTGAAAAATATAATCACCATTACATAAACTAGTTAATTTATTTTTCCAATCTGCAAAATGACGATCAAATTTTCCTTTATGCCATAAAAATTCTCCATTTATAGAGTGGGTGCGGAGAAAATTCTCCACTTCGGGGTCACCATTTACTTCATCATATAATATCACTATATTGTCTTGAGTACGTTTGTGTTGAAGTAAAAAGTTCACTAAACGTTGAATTTCTATAAATTCATTACAGACTGTGATTGCATAACTTATTTTCATATTTTTTATTCAGGTAAAATTCCAATATAAGAAAGAGCTTCAATATAATCTCTCTCAGTAAACATTTTCATGTTTTTCATATCCATTTTAAATTTCATAAATTCTCCTGGTTTACCTGGGATTGGATGTTTTTCTTTATCTTCTTCTGAGATTTCGATAGCTTTAACAGCTGCCCATCCCCAATTAGAGATATCAGATCCATTAGCAAATACCATACCTTTATCAGGAACATTAATTGTATTTGGTAACCAAATTAATCCAGTTTCAGGGTCAGTCCAAGCTAAATCTTTATACAACTCAGGCAATGTTTCCATTTGTTGTTTATAAAATTCATGATCTTCCTTCATAAATGAATTTGTCCAAAAACCACAAGATAAACTCATGTAATTATAAACTTCAGGAGCAACTTGCATTTTATAGCATAAATCACCTCCTGATTTAGGGCAATTAATTATTTCTTCGTGTTGCATTATTTTGTTGGGGTTAATTTAGGTAATTCAATTTTATTTAATTTAGGTAAATTAAGTTGTACTTGTTTAGGAAAATCAGGAATTTTTTCAGCAAATGTTTTATCTAATTTTTCTTTCATTGCTTCAAATGAAAATTTAGTACGTGATTGAAAACCTTGACGTTTAGCTTTTTCAGCATACCCTTTATAATTTTCAAATACATCTTTTAAATAATGACCTGTATGCCCTGTATCTACACTAAACCACTCTGATTCTGCTAATAACATGTTATTTGCTGCTGATGGATGTACTTTAGTCATTGTACCTGGTAATAAAGTAACAAATTCAGAGTTTAAATAATCAATATGTCCACTCCAATTAGTTGTAATGATTGGTTTATTAGTGAGTGAAAATTCAAGTAATGGACGACCAAATCCTTCTCCTTTAGTTAAATTAATCATAGCTTTAACTTTAGGATGATTATAAATCTCATTCATTTCTACATCAGTAAATTCACCATGAAGTAAATAAATATTTGGAAGGTTATTTGATTTTACAGTATCTTTAATTGATTTGATTCGTTTAATTAATTCATCACGATCCATATAAGAAGAACCTACTGTTGATGTTTTTAAAATAAGCGCAGGTTTTTTAGATTTATTTTTAAATGTTTCATAAAACGCTTTAATTAATAAACCTACATTTTTTCTATCTTCACCTAATTGTCCTTGCATCCAATGTCCTACAAATAAATAAGCAAATTCTTCTTTTACATTAGATAAATTAAAAGTTGATTTTATTGGTTTATATTTTTCAATATCAGCTCCTTCAAAAATTATTTCACTATCACCTTTCCACTCTATAATCCCTACAGGTTGATTAGTTCGTTGATCACGTTTTTCAAATTTACTTTCTTTAAGCACTTTGATTGTATGTTCAGAAGAACCTAAAATTAAATTCATACGTAAACAACCTTCAATCCATTCTGCTGGCGCTATTGTTGTTTCAATTCCTGCAGTACATCCAATATTATATTTTCCTATAGGTTGGAATTCATTTGGGACTGTAATTTGCATCCAAATTTCAGGTTGTGCTGGTAATTGAGGGTTTTGAAGGATATATTGGATTAAAAATCCCCATTCAGGATTATTTTTAATAAATCCTTTCGGTGTAGCACCCCAACGTTGTGGAAGGATTTTTACATCATATTTATTTAATTCAATAATCGCTTTAACGATATCGCGAGAACGGGCTCCATACCCACTATAAGTGTCAATTGGGCAGCTGATTACAAATACTGGTTTGTTCATAACTTTTAATATACAAATTTGTGATTAATTGTGTCTTCTTTTATTTCATTAACATTGATTAGTTCATATTTTTCTCGTGGAGTCCACGTGTCAAATAATTTATCTATCGCATGAATTGCTCTTACTCCCATATATTCTCCTGTAAGCCCAGCTTCATTTACTGCCCAATGTCTTCCTACTTTACCAAGATCTTTTCTCATTTCTCTACCTAAAGCGTATACTTCAGAAATTCGTGTTGCTGCGTCTTCAGCATTACATCTATCATCCCAAATATAAGGTGTTTTAGGTGAACCTTGGATTGAACGATTTGTTGGATAAACCGGAAACGCCCATGAACCATGATTTTTATAACGGCCTGTATGATTTGAAGGTATTTCAGGTGATGGTGTGTACCAATTTCCATATTCGTCTTCAAAACGCATTTGATCTTGCATTCCACCAGTCACATTAGCTATAATTACAGTTCCTGCTAAAATTGCTTCTGTTAATGATAATCCCCAACCTTCATTTGATGTTAATAATATTTGAGCATCTGCTATATTATACATCATATTTAATTGTTTATTATCTAATTTATTAAGAGAAAAATAAATAGCATCTGGGTAATCAGGAAATAATACTTTACGTACAGCTTCTAAATCAGTTCCATGTTCTGAAACTAATTCAGTATGCATAATCATAGCGCATTTAGCTGCTTTTTCTTTAGGTAAAGTATCTAAAAATAATTTAAAAGCAAGCATTGTATCAGGAATTTGTTTACGCCTAATATTTCTAGAGTTAAAGAATACAACAAAATCTTTTTCTTTATCTCTAAACAACATTTTCTTAAACTCTTCTAATTCTTTTATTTCATCCTCTTTTTCAATTGGATAATACATTTCATGATTTAAACCATGAGGAACATACTCAATTACTTTTTTATTTGCTTTTTCACCTAAAACAAGTTCATTAATTAACTTAGTTTGTTTTGAAATTGCTAACAACGCATCACATGACTCATAAAATGCTTTATTATATAATGGTGCTGGGTAATCATCCCAAATATTTAAATAAATGATTGGAATATGTTGTCTAACTTCATTCTCAATCATAAATAACCATTCAAAATACCTTGGATCGGTAATTAACATTATAGCATCTGGTTTTTCGATTTCCATCATTTGCCTGATAAAATCAGCATCCCCATAACCATCTACTGGATAAAGAAAAACAGATGAATCTGTTAATCCTGTATTTGCATTTGTGTCTCCACTTAAGTCAAAACGTTTACCTTTTTCTGGGTGTTGGATAGCTCCCGCGATGTTAACCCAATTAAAATGTTGGGCCGTGTTTAAAACTAATTCTCGTGCTACTGTTGCTACACCTGAGTGTACTCTTAAGTCATCGCTAATTAATAGAATTTTTTTCCTCTCGTTTTGAGGCAAATACTTAAAACTTGAATTCATGTAACTTTAATTTATTATAATATAAGAATTTATTCCTCTGTTTCCAAGCTTAAATCACTATGGTTATGAATTTTCTTTTTAAATTCATCATCTGTTAAATAGAGATGAATAGCTCGTTCACTTAATTTTTGGAATGAGAACTTACGCTTGATACATTCTACTCGAAACTGTTCAAATAGATCTTTGTCTAATTTAACACTTGTTAATTGTTGATTTTTTTCACTCATATATTTTTATTTTAATATTATCGTATATAAATATATGAGGAGATCAGAAAGTTGCAGAGCATAAATGAGTTTTATAAAATGGACACCATTTACAATTATCATTTACTTTAGGTTGATGTTCAACTTGTTTATAACCATTTCGATCAAATGCTTGTTCTATAAATTCTTCAATTGATTTTGTTACTTTATTTAATTTTACTTTTCCTGATGCTGGTTTAAACCATTGTACACGTTTAATTACAAATTGTTCACTTTCAAATATTTTACGTTTTACAATCATAAACTCTATATCTATATTCTCTATTGGTATATTATATAGTTCAGAAAAATATTTTTTATAAATTATAAGTTGAAATTGTTTTTGTTCATTAGCTTTTTCTTTTTTGCTCCATCCAGATCTGCTTGTTTTAATATCTATGATTTTGATTGAATTAGTTGGTTCATGATATAAAACAACATCTAAATAAGCTTGAAACATTATATTCTGGAGTTTAGAATATGGGTTTAATATAAGGGGTAATTCTATTCCTATTAAATGCCAACCTCGTTTACTGAAATGTTTATTTCTATCTTTAGCTATTTCTCTTATAATTTCTACTCCATCTTCATAAAATTCTCTAAGTTCATCTGGTGTAGCAAAATGTTGATTATTATTTGCTTTGTATTGTTTTTTATACTCTTCTCTAAGGTTTTCTTCTAATAGTTCAGAAGTATTAAGGCGATCTGCTTCTGCTCCACTTTTTTCATAAAACACAGTTAGATAATGTTGAAGTGTTTCATGTAAAGCTGTTCCAAAAACTGTATGGATTGAAGAAGTAAATTGTTTGTAACCTTCTCTATATTGTAGTGACCATTTTTTAGGGCACTCATTAAACATAGACATTTGGGAATATGAAATAGACTTTTGTGTTGCGTAGTCTATTTGGGGTAAAACCTTAGTTTTTATTTCCTTTAATATGGAAGGTAACTTTTTTTTCATTACCTAAAGATAAGAAAAAGCCTGCGGTTAGGCAAGCTTTTCTATAAAAAGTTTTATTTGAGAAATTATCTAAATTTATTTAAATACTCAGGGGATACTTCTTTTTCTCCAATAGTATATGCTTTTCCTTTCATTACTACACCTAAAACTTCCATCATCCCGCTTACAGCATCTTCTAATGTTTCTTCTTCAGGTATTTCAACTCCGTCTATTTCTATGCCACTTAAATCTATTTCGTTTTTAAGGAAAGTTTTAAGTTTATTTGCTAATTGACTAAAAAATGCTGAGTTAGATTCTGTATCAAAATCATCATATTCATCTAATTTAGCTTTGTACTCACCTTCTGTGATAATGCCTGAAAGCATTTGCATACGTAGTTGTTCTTGTGTCATTTTATTTTTTTATATTCGTTAATAAGCTGTTCATTGCGTTTAATCATTTTAAGACGTTTTGCTAAATTACCTCTATTACGTTTTGGTTTCCCTTCTTTTTTTGCTTTAGCCATTATTTATTTTTTAATTCGTCTTCTTTTTTAGCTAATTTTTTAACATAATCACCCCATGCCCCTCCATAAGTACTTTTACCTGTTTCTGGGTTGTAATTTATTTGAAATGTGTCTTTATCTGAAATTGTTTTATTATATACTGAATCCGCTCCTAATCTTGTATCATATGATTGTTCAAATGAATCATCAAATTCATCATTATCACTAGTATATCTTGTATATCTATCAGTCCCAAATTTTTCTCCACTATCATATTCACCTTTAGTTTGATATTTTTTTCCTATTGCTTTTCCAGTTCTATCAAAATAAGTTGTTTCAATGGTTTGTTGAAGTTTAATTAATTCTGGTTTGGTAAGTTCTTTGTTTTCTCCTTCAAAACTTTGATAAATACTATCTTCTGGTTGTATATTAAAAAGGGTATCTATTTTTTTGGATGTTGATTTATTTTCTAAATCTTTTAAAAGATTATTAGCTTGTTTTAATTCTATTTCTGTTGGTTTATAATCAGAAGCTATATCTATAACTTGGGCTTTTGCTTCACCTCCTAATAATGTCCCTAAAGCTAATAATACTCCAGCAGTTATATCTTTTAAACCTTCATCCAATTTTTGTTTATACTGGTTTTCAGTAATGATACCAGCTAAAAATTGCATCCTAAGTTGTTCTGAGGTCATTTTATTTGATAATTCCTGCTCGTATTTGGAGCATTTTTATTTCTTCAATATCTTCAGGAGAACCAACAATTAGATCATAATCTTTCATAGTTAATGTTTTTCCTGAAAGGGCTAAATCAATTGCGTTTTCAGTTACATTATGTAAATCCATGTCAGTTTGAGCATCTTCTCTAGCATATTCGAGTAAACGAATAAATAGAGGAATGTCTAATGTGATTGTGTCTCTTTGGTTCATTTTAGTAGTTGTTTTTTTCTTCTACTTCTTTACCTTCTTCTAAATCATCAAACATATCGTTTATAATAGATTGGGCTAGATCTTCAAAATCGATTGAATTGTTACCTTTACCCATATTCCAAACATGATCTAAAGCACTTACTAAATAACTAATTCTATCATTAGTATTTGGATTAACCATAGCTTCTTCTACTTCTTTACCTTCTTCAACTTCTTTTTCTACTTCATTTAAGTCATATTTTTGACTTAAAAAATGTTCAAAAGCATCTTCGTAATCTGCTTTAGCGCGAGATGGGATTTGATTAATTGCTCCAACTCCAACTATTCCACCAGCAATATAATGCTCGTTAAGTGAATCTTTTTCTTCTTGTACTTCACCATATGAAAGATCACCAACATGTTTACCAATCATGTTGAATGGGTTCCATTTTCCTAATTCTTTTCCATCGTTATCTTTAGCCTTCACATAACCAGATTCATTGTCAAATTTAGTTCCTTCAGGAAATGATTTTTTCCATTCATCAAAATTATCATATAATCCTTTTCTAAGTTCTTCAACTTTTTCTTTATATTCGCTTTCTGTAATTACACCTGAAAGCATTTGCATACGTAGAGTTTCTTTATTCATTTTAATGTTTTATAATAAATATTAGGTTTTTAATGTCTGTTTAATTTTTTCAAGATAAAGTATAGCATCCATATGTTCTTGTTTAGCATGTTCAATCCATTCTAAAATATCTAAATCTTCACGATCTAAATCAACTCCATATTTTTCTTTACCTTTTTGTGCTCTTACTATAAATTGATCAATAATTGAATCAACAATTGAATCTGTAACCTTAATTTCTCTATTCATTATTTTAATAACTTATTTATTTCTTTATCTTCAATCCCCATAGAGTATAAAACATGTCGTACTCCATGTTCGCGTAAAATGTCAATATATTCTTCAGCTTCGCCTAAACTGCATTCAAAATGTTTTGCTACGTACTCTACTAAAGTAGCAGGCTGTTTCTTTGTTCTTGACTTAACGTACTTCAAGAACGTTTTAGCTTTTGGGATCATCTCTCTATAAATTAAATATATTTGTTGTTTGTTCTCGTAAGGTAGAGTTTGAACAAAATTAGCTAATTCAACGTAATTTATATTCATAGATACATATCGATGTATCATGTAAGAGTTCCATTTCTCCCATGATTCTTCCGAAATATTTTCAATAGGAGTTTTATAGAGGGTGATTTCATTTAACCACCCCCATATATCTTTTATTTGCTTCTTAGATGTCAAGAGCAATATCTTTATATTCCTCACGAATATCTGGAGGAAGTGTATCTAAAATAATTTTTTTAGTTTCTAAATCATAGAATACTGGGATTGGGATGAGTGAATCTTCATCAGCTCCAATTAAAAATTTAGATACTTTACGAATGATTACTGCTTGTCCAAATAATTGCCCACCATCAAGACTGGTTATGGCTGTTGTGTTTTTAAAATCGATGTTTAATTGTGGTTTTTCCATTTTATTTATTATTTATTTTTTATTTTATCTTTTTTATAATCTATAAAGTCAACTATAAATCCAGTTGCTACAATTATATTCATTCCTAATGACATTAATATTTCATGTATGTCTTCATAAACTGTTGTCATTAAATGAATATGACCAATAGTCCAAAAAGGTATAGCTAAATTTTGAGATACCCATGAAAGAGTGTATTTTATAAAATATTTCATATTACTTCTATAATTTTAGCAATCGCAGACATTATGTTAATTTCTTTATCAATTCTAAAATTCGCTTGATGTAAATGTTCATTTAATATAATTGTAATAGAACCTTCTTTACCTGGGGCGTATTTAGAAGAGTGTTCAAATAATGAACGGTATAATTCTTCAAAGTCTTTTATATTTGAATCTGCTATAATTTGCCTAATAGTAAGCCATTTTTTATCACCTACTAATTCTTTTAATACTTCTTTAATATAATTATTTGAAGTTAAAACAGTTTCATCTAATTGAACATGATCATCTTTTACAGACATTTGAATTACATTCAACATTTTCCTCATATCAGGATAATATTGAATAATAAGTGTTTTAAGATCTTCAGGTTGATAAGATAAATTTAATTGGTCTGCTAATATCCAAGTTAAATGATTATAAACATCCTTTTTAGTTGGAGGTACAATTTTAAGTACTTGACATCGTGATTGTAAAGGATCAATAATTCGTTCTATAAAATTACATGTTAAAATAAAACGTGTTGAACGAGAAAATGTTTCAATTACATTTCGTAAAGCAGCTTGTCCTTGAATAGTAACAAAATCAGCTTCATCTAATATCACTACTTTAATTCCTTTCCAAGATGCAGAACTAGCAAATCCTTTTACTTTTTCTCTAATAGTATCAATACCATTTTCATCTGAAGCGTTGATATAGAGATAATCACAATCTAAATTTTTAACTATGATTTTAGCTAATGTAGTTTTACCTGTACCTGCAGGTCCATAAAAAATAAAATTTTGAATATCCCCTTGGTCAAGATATTTTTGAATTATATCTTTAACATTTTCATTGCCTACATAATGTTTTAATTCAGTAGGACGAAAACGCTCTACATATAATGTATTTTCTTTCATAACCTTAATATATTAAAAACTTTTATTAAAACAAATTTATTTTATAATACCGGCTTTAATTTGAAGATTACGTTTAAGTTTACGTTCAAATAATCTATTTATGTAATCTTGTACTTTTTGTTGAACTCCACTTCTTTCTTTATTACTCTTAAATCCTGAAATTTGTAATATAGCGTTGTTTGGGTCTTGTTTAGAAGGTATTACTTTGATTTTTAAATCTGAAGTTTCAGGTTTTAATTCAGAAATTCTAGATTCTAGATCATCTTTTAAATCTTCAGCATCATCTACTGTTAAAATTGAACCATCAGCATTTTTAAGAATATTATATGATGAAATAGATGGTGTATCTTTTTCTTTTGTTTTTGGTTTTTTTTCAATTTCAGCATCTTGCTTATTAATAATGAAATCTTTTATACCTGCACTTTTCATTATCGTTCTAAGAATTTTCTCTAAAGTATCATCACCAGGAATATTTTTATTTTTTTCTCTAGGAAACACTAAAAGATTATCTTGTTTATCCCAACTTAATATTGAGGCTACACTAGTAAGAGAAGTAATTAAATCATCTAAATCAGTTTTAGTGTATCTAAGATTATAGAATGAATCTTTAACTTCTTGAGGAAGTGCATCATAACTTAAATCAATTAATTCTGATGTGTCTATGCTAGGAACTCTATTTTTAATATCTTTAAGTTTAGCATTTCTCCAAACATCATTTGAACTATTCCATAATACTTTAGCTTTGGCTTTTTTAACTGGAGGTGCTCCTGGAGGGCCTGCTAAGAATTCTTTAGCTTGTTGAACATTAACATCAACATTTTGTTGGTATGATTTATATTCACCGTAATTATTTAAATCTTCTAAAGCATCTTCAACGTTATTTATTGGAGTTTCTTTAGTAGTTATAAAATATTCTTGAGGGGTATAAGTTCTTTTTCTGTTGTCTTCTTCCTCGTTCTCAAATAAAAAGTCTAGTAATCTCATAATTATAAATATTTAAAAAAAAAGACCCGTTACATCGGGTCTCCGTAGATATTAAAGCGTTTAATTGGTTCAGGCTGGATTTCTTTTTCTTCACTTCGGATAACATAAAGTTTACTATCTAAAGGAGATAAGCGAAATTCTGCTTTTTCTTGGTTTATATCAAACCACGCTTCTAAAGCATCAGTAATTGACTTATGGATTACTTTATTTTTATCATTTACAAGCACCCACTGATCTCCAGGGGGTACTCGTGTTGCTATAAGTTCGTTATATTCTACTTTTTCTATTTTCATATTACATCATTCCCATCATTGATGGATCAAATCCACCATCTGTTTTTTTATCTTCTGGTTTATCTATTACTGTACATTCTGTTAATAGGATTGTGCCTGCAATTGAAGAAGCATTCATAAGTGCATTCTTAGTTACTTTATGTGGATCAATTACACCTGCCTCTTTCATATCAACGATAGTTTCTGTTTTAATATTTAAACCATACCATTGGAAATTTTCTTTATCTCCAAGATCACCAATTTTGTGTTTGAAATAATAGATATCTTGATCGGTATGACCAGCATTTGTTAAAATTGTTTCAAATGGTTTACCACAGGCATTATAAACTAATTTTTTACCATATTTGAAATCATCTGATTCAGATTTTGAGTAAGTAATACCTTCACGAGCATGTAATAAAGCAGCACCACCACCTGGGACGATACCGTCTTCTAAAGCACATTGTGTAGCGTGTAGAGCATCATCAACACGATCTTTTTTCTCTTTCATTTCAGTTTCAGTACTTCCACCTACATGAACTAAAGCAACTCCACCTACAAATTTAGATAAGCGTTCTTGTAATTTTTCCATTTCAAATGGTGTTTGAGAACTTTCAATCTGAGATGTAAGTGATTCTACTCGTGCTGTAATTTCTTCTTCATTACCTCCACCATCAATAATTGTGGTTTTTTCTTTAGTAACAGTAACTGTTTTAGCTTTACCTAACCATTCAAAGTTAAATTTATCTAACTTCATACCTTTTTCCTTATCAAATACTTTACCACCAGTTAAGATAGCAATATCTTCAAGAATTAATTTTCTTCGTTCACCAAAATCAGGTGCTTTAACAGCACATACTTTAAGTGTACCTCTCATTTTATTTACAATTAATGCTGCTAATGCTTCACCATCAATATCTTCAGCAATAATTAAAAGTGATTTTCCACTTTGAGCTACACCTTCTAAAATATGAACTAATTCTTTTACAGGATTAAATTTATGGTCTGCAATTAAAATATAAACGTCATTTAAAATAGATGACATTGTATTATTATTAGTTACAAAATAAGGTGATTTATAACCTCGTTCAAATTGAATACCTTCTACAACTTCAAGATATGTTTCATCTGTTTTAGATTCTTCAATATAAACAACTCCTTCACGTCCTACTTTTTCCATAGCACGTGAAATTAATTTTCCGATTTCTGGATCATTATTAGCTGAAATTGTAGCGATTTGTTCTAATTGTTCTTCAGATGTAATTTTTTCTGAGTTTTGTTTTAATGTTTCAAGTACTTGTTTTACTCCAGCATCAATTCCTCTTTTAATTTCAACAGCATTTGCTCCTTCATTTAATTTAGAAATACCACCTTTAACTAATTCACGAGCTAATAAAGTTGAAGTAGTTGTACCATCACCAGCATGGTCAGCAGTTTTAATAGCTGCTTGTTTTACCATTTGTGCTCCTAAATCTTCAATTGGATCTTCTAAAGATTCAATCTGTTTAGCAACACTCACTCCATCTTTTGTTGAAACAACCATTCCGTTTTCAACATATACAACATTTCGTCCGTTAGGACCTAATGTTGCTACTACTGCATCTGCTAAAGTATCAATACCTTTAACTAATTTTTTTCGAGCTTCAGCCCCAAATTCAATTTTTTTACTCATGTTCTTCTTTATTTTCTTCTTTATTTACTCTTGCTAAAATTTGATTTTCTGGCCCAATGAAATATTCTTCTCCTTCAAATTGAAGTCTGGCAAATCCCATTGTAGGTAGAATTACAACATCTCCCAATTTGATTTCTGTTGGAATAAACCCAACTCCGGCTATATGCCTTCCAGGCCCAACTGCTATTACTATACCTTGTTCATTTCTATCTTTACCCGCATCAGGGATAAAAATAGAACCAAATTGGGTTTCTTCTAATTCAAGAGGTTTAACGATAACTGCATCAAATAATGCTTCTAATTGTTTCATATTTCTATTTTATTTAACATTGATTCCATTCCTTCTTTAACGGTATTCCAAGTATTAATATATTCTTGGATACTTTCATATTCACCTTGGTTTGAATAAAATTTTTCTTTAGCAATGCGATTTAAAGCATTTTTAAAACTTGTATAATATCCTATAACATTCTCTCTTTCTTTACCAGATGCTTTAGCACCTCTAAATCCTTTTTCAGCAATCTTTTTTTCTATTACTGTAAAATTAGATGTATCTTTTACAATGTAAAAGGGTTCAATTGAAGGGTCTTTAATAGTACAATAATTAGATTGTGTGTCATTTTCATCCCTAACAGGACGACCTTTTGTTTTCGTTTCCGCCATAACTAAATTTAAATTTATAACTATAATATATTAAAACTATTTTGAATATCCAAATTCTAGAATAAATATTAAAAAGCACTTTCTTCTTTACGTACCATATAATATTCACATGTTGTATCTTCTGAGTTAAATTCAAGTTTCATTAAACCTTGATAACTTAAATAAATATTTCCATTTTCTAAATCTTTGTTTTCTTTAAGTATGTTTCTAAACATATCTGAGTTGAATGGTATTTCAATTTTTTCTTGTTTGATTGTACCATACAT
>Ga0208644_1000736_pt1 | contig 29117 bp, 37 predicted proteins | sample VirMetDEL_Nov_18_FD_184517 | JGI IMG/M metagenome (GOLD analysis project Ga0208644, IMG submission 184517) | Aqueous microbial communities from the Delaware River and Bay under freshwater to marine salinity gradient to study organic matter... | ecosystem: Environmental > Aquatic > Marine >...
GAAGAGCTTCGAATCATAGAACTTGCAGAATTAAAAAAGAAACTCGCAGACGAACAACAAAAAATCGAAGAAAAGCTTCAAAAAGAGAAAGAGCAAAAAGATAAAGAAGCATTAAATCAGTATATAGCACTTCAAAAAGTACGAATCCAAGCGGTAACGGATATATTCGCGTATGGGCTACAACTAGCGACCGAATCCGGAAACAAAAACAAAGAGTTGATAAATGTTCTCTTTCGAGCGAATCAGGCGGCGAGCCTTGCAAACATCGCAATGTCAACCGCCGAAGCCATAGCTGGCGCGCCCGCTCAATATGGACCGCTCGCCCCACTCGCAATCCCCGCAATCGTCGCGAGCGGAGCGGTGCAGGCGGGAGTCGTATTGGCACAAAAACCCCCGCTCCATATGGGCGGTATGGTTCAACCGCTCGCACCAGACGAACAACAACGAACACTCCTCACCGGGGAATCAGTTTTAGACCGAGCCACCACACGTCGTCTCGGCGAGAATGGGATTCGCGATCTTCAAAATGGAAAATCGATGTCGAATGTTATTGTGATGAATCCCTTTAAACATTTAGACCGATATAATCGCTCGGCGTTACGAAATCAAAATTCAGCATTCGCACAATTGCAACCAACGAAGAGAAGTCGTTATTAGAAAATAATCGCTATCCTTATCACTATCCTATCACATTCGAGAAAAAACATGGGAACAAACAAAACACCCAACACGATTCGCGGATTCCTTATTCCACACGATTTCGATTCCTCTTATTTATGGAATGCACAATCGACTTTTACGAATGCAGATACACAACCCGCTCAACCGATACCCGCCGGAGATTACGACCTCGGATTAACGGCGACCGGTACACACGACACAAACTCGCCTTATATCATCCAGACACAAAGAGCCGGACATGTCGAACGAGCTTCTTTCGTGTGGAAAGAGGAAGGAGAGACTTCGTTTTATGGTTACGATGCTTCGAACGTCTTATCGCGATGGAATTCGATAATCGATGGAACGACGCTCGTTTTAAACGATAACGTTCTTTTGGACTCCATAGGGAACGACGATGGAACATCTTGTCTTTTGTATCAATACAAAGAAAACACAGTCGGAAACACGCGAACGATAAAAGTCGCAAAACGAGACAAAAACGGAACAGTAACAACGACCGATTTATTTCAACAGACTTCGACAAGCACCCCGACGTTATACGGTGGGTTATGTCGTCTTTCCGATGGTTCGATTCTAGCAGTATACATGAAAGCCACCGCGACAAATGCGAACCTCCAGAGCGCGCGGAGCTACGACAACGGCGGGACGTGGTATGTCGTTTCGAAAACGTGTCTTCCTACGGACATCGATATAGATGGAACGTTCGGACCAGGGAACACCGGTGTCGAAATCAATCGAATACGAGTCGCAGAAAGTCGCGGCGAGATTCTTTTGATTATCGGAGCATATTCGCACAATACAAGCTTATCTTCGACCGATATAATCATTCAGAAAGTATCGACCGATAACGGATGTTCTTTCGTACATGTCGCGACGACCGATGGTTCGCTCCACTATTTTCGACCAGACCTTATAGTCAAAAATAATTCTTTTTGGTTAGGATATATCGCGGCGACGGGACGCGCAGAAATTATCGAAATGGAATCAGCGACAATCGAAATAGACACCGCTCTTCTCTTCGCACCCCCAGAGATAACCGACGAAATCGTCGCGGCCGGTCTTACAAGTGGACATTTCACAATCGGAGAGTTTTCGATGTGGACGAACGAGACCGGGAGAATCTTCGCAGTCTTCTTCGACGCAAGCTCGCAAGAGTTATTTTTTATGCTACAAAGCGACGACGCGAAGACATGGTATTACACCGGCGGAAATCCCTTATCGAATCGAAAGGAAGCTTCGCAAATCTACAACATCGATGACACAAATAGTCGCCCTTCGATTATCGCCGGCTGTAATGCGCGAGGAATAAATCAGCTTTTCCACAACTACGAAGCGGTAGGAACGCGCGACAATGGGATTCACGTCTTCGAATTGGGAGGATGGACGACCGTATCTATGCCACCGGTCGTCGCGTATCCAGATTCGTTCGATTTCGGAGCATGGGATAGAACGTGGGTAGCATACGACAAACCAGATTCGACCGCCGAATATACCGCTTTCGGAACGGGAACAATCGCGGGTTTCGCACAATACGCGCAATTTACGACGACAATCGGTAATTATCGCTATGTTCGATCAGCGGCGATAACCACGACAAGCGATGAAGGAATCATCGTTCGAACGAGATTACAAGCGGTATTACAGGGACATTCGTTAAGCGGTCGCGGCGTAAAAATCACCACGACAAACAACGAGGTCGCCGCTTGGATTTCGTTAACCGGTGTCGTGATATACGACGAAGAAGGGAGTGCAACGATAGGAAGCTACAACTTCGACACGACAGATACGTTCGAACTTCTCATGTCTCTACATTCCAACAAAGTAAAAGCTTGGATTCTTACGAATGCAGATCAACCAGATAATAAGCGGTGGATAGAAGTCGCGAACGGTAATGTCGCGTCAACCGCGAGCAATCCGTCACAGTATATTTATTTCGGACATATAACCCCCACGACCGGCGCGTTCGGAAATACGATAACAAGATGGTACGAAACACACTTCTCTTTTGGAAGTCGAACCGGAATACAGATAACCGACCAAAGCAATCCCGAAGACCTCAACGCGAGACAATACGCACCAAAGGGACAATACTTGTATCTTTCCGGTGGTGTCAAGATTTCCACCTTCGACGGGCCGGGATACGAAGGAGAGCAGTACACAATCAATCCAGATTCGACATATCCGATTCGACGCATATTCCACACGTCTTCGCCAACCCCCCGCCAAACATGGCGATCTTCGAACGAGACACAACAAACAATCGCGTTCTATTGGGATAAAACACTTCAATCGAACGCAAATTCCGATTTAGGAAGCGATTCTATCGGTGTGTATCTTGGAAATATAAACTTTCGAACGTTCGATGTCGAGATATACGACACGACCTCGACATCGTGGGTTAACGTTGCGAGCGTAAACAATAAAATCGCCGGTTCGACGTGGGAACGGAACGGTAATACAATCAGATCAACGAACGCCGCCGCGACCGGCGTATATGTCTCACCGGATGAATGTAAAGGCTATTCGTTCGACATGGGCGGCGGTATTGTTCGCAAAATAAAGGGAAACACCGCCGGTTATCTCAACAACACCACGACATCGAAAAGAGCGGTTATTTTCTTGGAAGATTTCGCGAATAGCGACCCAACGACAATCGCCACCGGTTATCTCATTCCCGATCAGATATGTACACTCATTCATCGCGAAGGAGCGACTGCCGGAGCTGCGATTCGAATCGTTATCGATGCACAAGACACCGCCGCCGGCTATTTCCAGATTGGTTCGTTTCTTGCCGGTGCATTCGTTGCGCCTCAACAGTATTCGAACGGTCGAACGATAACATACACGCCCGGAATCGACACAAGCGAATCGACCGACGGCGTACTTCGTACCGTAAAGAATCACGATGGATACAGACAGATTCGAATCGCATGGACGACCGGAATCGACATGTCAGAGATATACGATAATGTTACCAGTGCAGACTATTACAAGGCAACGACGAACGCCGGTTCCCTTCCTATTTCGGTCCCCGCAGACACACCGCTTTTCTTATTGGGAACGTTGAGACGACTAGACGGAAGCATGAAACCACTTGTATATCTTCCGAACATCGATGTCACATTCAAGACAACAACTTTTATCAATCGACGAGACGAGCTTCTTTATTCAGTAATCGAAGGGGACATTTCAATCGAACATGTAGTCGGAGACGAAAACGAATCCGAAGTTTTTCGCGTTTCGACCATAAATCTTCGCGAAATTATATAAGCTCCATTCGAAAATCGCTATCCTATCACTATCCTATCACCGTCACGATATAAAATATGCAGTACTCACAAACAGATTACGAAAACGCCGAGCTTGTCTTCTTATTGGAAATCGATTGGTTCGGATACATACATCGATTCTCTACAAAGCCTATCGTCTTCGATGGAAACGAATACGGAGGAAGCATGTCCGAGATTACGTTCGAAGAATCGACCGACGACATAGGAATAAACCCAGAGTCGAACATCGCGTCTATCGCCCTACATTTCGACGGATACAACATGGTCGAAGAGTATCGCAAGGGACGAACATTGGAAGGTCAAAAAGCGACGTTATCTTATGTTCTCACAAAAGAAGATCAGCTCTACTCAACACACGCGATTATCGTTCTTTCCGGTCTCATACAAGAGCCGATAATCGCAGACCCCGAAGAACCAGTGTCTTTCGTTGCTTTCTCAATCGAACAAAAAGAGTACGACATCGAAACACCGGTAATCCCACCGCGAGCAATCATAACCGATTCGAAATTTCCTTATTCAGACGAAAATGCAATCGGGAAACGATACCCGCTTGTAATCGGTGAACCCGGAAAGACGAGAAAAGGCGGTGCGATAACCCAACTCTATTCGACACCGGCCTATAACTACAAAAAAGACAACGTGGGAAGCCCAACACACGAAGTTAGATACGTTATCGCGTATCATTCATGTTTTGGTGAAAACGTGACGATTTCCGATAATGTAACCGCACCTTTAACGCGTACAATCGAAGCGGCGGTCGATGCAGAGGGACAAAGATATTCGTACATCGATTTAAGCTTTTCTTCTCTTTTGTATCCCGGCGCGACGAGCTTATCGAACAACGCCGCACACCCCGACGAATTTTGGATAACATGGTCGGACGGCGGCGGGATGAAATCACCGTATCGCGACGAAGTGCTTTCGGGAGGCGGAGACGTGGTTCGATGGCTATTGAGTCGAACAAATGCAGAAATCGACGACGGAGCGTTCGCGAACATTTCGCCGATTCTCAACGATTATCGATTCGCGGGATTCGTAAACGACGACACGACCGCCGCTTCGATGCTTTCCGACCATATTCTTCCTTTTTTGCCGATCCAGATAAAATCCGGTCCGAAGGGACTTCGACCCATATTGCACCAATACATCGCGATTCAACATGTACAACCGATTACACATGTAATCGCCGATAAAGGAGATTGGATTCGAATCTCACCGCTAGAGACCAAAACGAACACGTCAGAGATATACAACGCGGTTCGAATAAACTTCGCTTGGAATGGGCAGACCGATTCGTTCTTTCATGCCTTATACATGGGACCGAACGCGGAAGACAACGACCTTTCGAAAAACAATCTTTATTCTTCGACAAGTGCGAATCGATATGGAATCAGCGAGGAATCATTCGACGCGATGTTTATTTATGAAATCGGAACGGCCGCAAGAGTCGCGGGAGATTTCATTCGAAGAAAGTCTTTTCCACAAAGATTCCTTCGATTCGCCGCTTCGAAAGAATATGGATTTTTGCAGCTTGGAGATATAATCGAATTGACAAGTGATTCTTTATTCATGGATAGACAAAAATGTTCGGTCGTTTCGAAAATATGGGACGTTTCGGAATGGATTTTTGTACTTATGTTCGAAGATTCCCCGCTCCACACAGACCGCACGTTCTAAATCGCTATCCTATCACTATCCTATCACCATCACTATCCTATCACGTCGAGAAAAGACCATGCAGATCAACGTCACAGAATACGAACCGCACTTGTTAGATTATGTTCGTAAACATGGATATAAAGTATTCACAAAGGGAGAATACAACCTAAACATTATCGGCGTTCGAAATCTATCGTCCAAAAGAAGCGACCTATTCGACGACAAGATTTATATTATTTTCAAGAAAAACCAAGCATGGCACGAATATATCGCACCCATAACCACCGACCCGGGCCGATACTACCTAACCGCCACCGATTATCGACAAGATGGCGTCGCGATAATGGTACACCCTCAACAATGTCTTGGTGCTTATAAAATCGGGCCACATGGGCGAACCAGATACACCGCATTACGACAAGAAAAACCGATAATGATATGGAGAGACAATAACCACGACGAACATTTAGATTATGATTCGAAGATATACGAAGGGATTTTTCATGTCAATATACATCGCAGCTCCACACATCCAAACGGGACGAAAATCGTCCATAAGTGGAGCGCGGGATGTCAAGTATTTCAACACATAGACGATTTCGACATTTTTATGTCTTTATGCTATAAAGCCAAAGAAATCTACGGCGACACCTTCACATATACACTTCTCGCACAATAACAGGAGTCGCAACAATGGACGCAAGCACCTACCACGATTTATTAGTCAACCTAGCCACAAACAGTCCCTTTTTGGCATGGATGATTTATTCATACACACAGACACAAAAAGACCTTAAAGAGACCCGCGAACAATCCAGAGCAGATAACGAGCGACTTCGACACGAAGCAAGAGCAGAAGAGACCGAAATCAGAGCCAGATTCGAAAAAGTTATCGCAGACCTCACACAAGACCGAAAACAAATCGTCGACGGATTCGCAACACGAATCGACGGTGTCGAACGAGGACAAAAAAAGCTCTTCGCAATTTTGGAACCGATGAAAGAGCAGATTATCGAATTGCGAGTGAAAGACAAGCTCGCCGGGAATGGTTGAGATAAAAATTTCGATTCTTTTGTGTTTTATTCTTCTTCTTTCGATTTATAGCAAATAGCCCGCGTTTTTTCGTGGGCTATCACTATCGTATCATTATCACCGTCACGACCGACCCAACCACGACGCGAGCTTGTATCGAAAAAAGAAATATTGTCTTTTCCACCAGGTACAACGCCACAACAAAAAGAAGAGTCGTTCGGTATCTTCGCAATCGACAAGAGCAGAATGCGAGCCGATCTTCGACCAACCTAAATACAGACGAATCGAATCCAGAGAATAAGACCGGCAAAAAGGCAAATGTTCGCGAGCGAGAACAACGGTGTCGATATATCGGCGGTCGATATAGGGATTGCAATTGTACAAATCCCATAACTCGCGAAGAAAACCCATATCGAAGGACGGGTTATGGCCTATTATCGTGCAACCTTCGAGTATTCGAGCAGTCTTCATTGCAACGTCACACCCACGAATCGCGCCCGACCAGTCTTTCGGATTGTATCCGTTTATTTCCAGAGCTTTCGAATCAGCATATTCTAAACGCTCCGGTCGCACTTTTACATGGTATCGCTCGGATTCGGTGACGATTGCGATTTCGATTATTTCGTGTTTGTAGCAGTCAAGACCGGTCGTTTCGATGTCGACGACCGCATATTTTATATTTTTCATTGTTCGAAATCCTCACTTCCATATAATTCGACAAAATCGTTCAATTCAGAGAAAACTTTTTCGATGGGTTTATTCGTTGTGTCAGATACCCACCCCAGAAAATCAAAAAGGAGACGGAACGTGGGAGAGCCGCCGCCCTTATCCCATCGCGAAATGGTGTATTCGTGAATCCCAACTTCTTTCGCGAAATCCCGAATCGACATGTCTTTCGGTCGATGCTTCTTGTAAAACATTCCCCACCCGCGATTTTTTAATATGCGAACGTTATTCGCTTCTTCTTTCCTCTTATCGCGATGTTTTTTGGATTCTTCTTCGAACTTCTTTTGTCTTTCCTCATTCCAATCAGAAACCAACAAGTCGCGCCGGATTTCACGTCTCATTCTTTTTTTTCCTCTTTTTGTTGTGTATTGCTTTACAAAATAAATCTTTTGATATACAAAAGGAAGACAACACCACCACAACAAACAACAACACAAGGAGTCGACATGGAAGAAATTATCTTCGTTTCAAATTATATCGTAAAACCAACACTTTTCGCCATTATGATTCTCTCTATTTTTGGAGCGGCTATCGTAATGTACACAACAACAACAACAAAAGGAGAATAGACCATGAAAACAACAACATTCGCGAATCTATACGACGAATACGAATCCCAAAGACAAGACGAGCTTCGATTCCTAGCAGAAGAGCAAGAGATTCGAACACCATACAAACCACCACAAAAGGAGAATAAGACAATGAATAAATACATCATTATCCACTACAAAACCGGATACACGACCGTATACAAGCGAAATGTTTTGGTCGTACATGAAATACTAGACCAAAAAGACACAATCGAAGAGATATGGGAAGCAGAAAGCGACAAGAGCTTCGAACACGAAGAAGAAATCGCGGTTCTCTTTTTGGCGAGCGGTTCGATTCGACTTTTTGCAACGAAAGAAGCCGCTCTTATCGATTATCTTATCGTCGATTTCGATATAGTCGAAGATTGCTATTTCGCACAATACTACAAAGGAGAATAAGAGCATGAAAACGAACTTTAGAACATACATGGAACACGTTATCGAAACGTCTTCTTTCCGTAGTCAAAAGCAAGTCGCTGACGCTATTGGCGTACCGACTTCGACGTTCTCTAATTGGCTAAACGGACGACACCAACCACCATATAACGCGATAATCGCGTTATCGGTTCTCTTCTATACGAAAGTCGAACTTCGTTCTCTTTGCGTATACAACATGATTAACGCCTTATCGATTGACGAAGAGCAAAAGGAGAAAAAATAATGGTTATCGTATTGCCCATAGAACCCAAAGCCACACCACGTCCCAGAGTCGCCGGAAAACGAGCGTATTATCCGAAGTCCTATGTCGATTGGAAAAGACGCGCGAAAGCTCTTCTTCCATCGCTCAACGTCCCGAAATCGGTACACGTTACATTCATCTTCCCACGTCCCAAAAGGATGAAAAAAGGCGAACGCATCGAACACGATAAACGGCCGGATTTAGATAATCTTATAAAGAGCGTCTTCGACCTCTTCGATTTCGACGATGGAAAGATAACGAACTTCGGAGCGGCGAAGTATTACGCGGCTAGTCACGAAGACGCGAAAATAATCATCGTGTGGAGAGAAGATGTCGTTTAGCGATTTTCGAACGCAATACACCGACGACAAGGTTCGCCAAATGGTCGAACCTCATGTCGTAGCACATCGAACCGAATCGCATGTCGTAGCCGGCAGAACGCTTCGATATGATGCTTTCGATATATCTTCGTATCGTGTCGTTATTACTCAATCCGAAGACCAGAGTATTTCGTTCGGTACATGTAATTGTGAAGGTTTCATGTATCGAACGAAGTGCAAACACATACACTACGCACTAAATAAAATAGGCGAGGTCACCACAACCCCGCCTAACAACACAAAACAGTAACAAACATTACAAGGAAACGAAATGAAAATATCAGTATTTCCACACGTCAAAGAACCGACAAATATTCACGAATACGAAGTGACATTCGAACGACTCTTCTTCTTTTTATCAAAAGAACGAAACAAAGTCAAGAAAGATAATATGGTCGCATGGTCGCCAACCATATTCGAACCGAAACATAGACTCGCAGAAAATTCAACGCTTATGTATTGTCTCGTATTGGATATAGACCAAAAAGACCGAATCCAAAAGGATTCCAGATTCGCGAACGAGACGAAGACGTCAGGTTACATCGATGGAACGTACGACATGATCTTCGCGGAGCTTCGACGACTCGGGATTCGCGCGATTATGCATACATCATTCTCGCACACATCACGACTCAATAAATTTCGATTGATTCTTCCCTTAGAAACACCGATAGAAGCGAAGAAGGAGACATGGCGACCGATATATAAAGCAGCGTGTCATTGGTTACATTCGAACTTTTGCGATGGACTGACAGACGTTTCGACATGCGACACTTCGCGAGCATATTACACAAGCCCGAAAACAGAAGACTTCCGAGCCGACTTTTCGACCGGAATATATATCGATTTCGCGGCTATGGGAGAAGAGGAAAAGCAACGCGAACAAGCGGAAATCGAACGAAGAAGAGCCGAAATCGAAAACCGACTCGCGATTCGAAGAAGCCACACAGAGAACATCGATGGAAAGAGACAAGTCACGTTCTCAGACCATAGACGATACATGTATGATTTATTGAAATGGGACAGAGACGCACGACATGCGCTCGCTTCGAAGCTCGGTGCGAGAATAGTCGGCAATCGTGCGGAGCGGTGGACTTGCCCAGCTTGTCTTCGAAACGATGCGACATATTTTTTCATCGAACCGACAAGCGCGACGAGCTTATTTTGTGGACATGTAAATTCGTGTGGAGACAAGTCGAAACCTCGCTACTTTTCGCCGGGTTATATTGCTGAATTCTACGGCTTATTATAGGAGTAAACATGAGACTAAGACCGTTCTTTTCATATTATGGTTCTAAATACCGGATTATCGAAAACTACCCCGCCCCGGTTCACGACACAATAATCGAACCGTTCGCCGGGTCCGCACAATACGCCACAAGGTATCCACATAAAAACGTTCATTTATACGACCTAGACGAAAACATCGTACAAGTTTGGGATTATCTTATACATGTAAAGGAAACCGAAATAAAGTCGATTTCGTTGGATTTCGAACACGTCGACGATACCGGGTACACATACGAACAAAAAATATTATGTGGTTTTCTTATTTCTTCGGGTTCAGTACATCCAAGAAAAATACAATCTCCATATTTTCAACAATTCTGGATACAAAGAATCGCGAGTCAAATACAATATATTCGACATTGGAAAATAATACACAGCTCGTACGAAAATATATCCAATCATCTTGGAACGTGGTTTATCGACCCACCATATCAGAACAAAGGATTATACTACCGCAAATCATCAAAAAATATCGACTATTCACACCTTGCGATATGGTCTAAGTCAAGAAACGGTTCGATTATCGTATGTGAAAACGACGACGCATCCTGGCTCCCATTTAACAAACTTTGTACGGCCAAGGGAATCAAGAACACAAAATATACCGAAGCAATATACACAAACATTCCCGATAGACAGTTAAAACTTTTTTAGGACACACAATGTTAATCGAACGAATCACCATAACACGTCCAGACGGAACGATAATCGAACTTCGCAGCGGAGATAACGAAACATTTATGTCGTTATCTTCGCAAGAACGAGAATGGGTACATTATCTAGTCAATAGCGACGTAACATGTAAAGACAGAACACTAAACGTCAACGGAACACACTACAAACCACACTACAAAAAGGCAAAACGAAAATGAGTAACATTTCACCCTTTCCAAATACCCCACCACACATCGCGAACCTACAAAGATTAGGTATCGATCTTCGACTCAAAAGAACGAACGGCGGCGATGTCGTGATTATTCCGAGCTTATACAACATTGTTAAACTTCTTGGTAGTCACCCAGAATACGCGAATCGTCTTGTATATGATGATTTCGCCGAAATGGTCTTCTTTCGCACAGATAACGGAACGACCGAAGACATCCAAGACCACCACATCGAAGAGATTCGCTTCGACTTCGAAGATCGACTCTTTACGACATTCAAAAGAGAAGACATCTTCGCGGCCGCCGAAATCGTAGCCAAGAACAATCGAAGGAATCCTATCGCGGATTATGTCAAGTCGCTAGAATGGGACCGAATCCCACGACTAGACAGAATGCTAATCGATTATTTCGGTGTCGAAGATACTCTTTTACACCAGGCATATTCGCGCCGCTTTATGATTTCCATAGTCGCGAGATTATTCGCAACGTTACGAAATCCGGTAAAAGTCGACACCGTACTTGTCTTGTATGGAAAACAAGGACGACTTAAATCGACCGCGTTATCGGTGATTGCCTTAGAACACGTCTTCGGAAAACAATACTTCCAGGACACACCGTTCGACATGGCAAATAAAGACGCGCACCTTGTCACACAAGGAAAGCTTCTTGTCGAACTACAAGAACTTGCAAAACGTTCGAAAGATAAGGAAATAGAGAAGTCTTTTATCTCGTTACAGATTGCTGAATTTAGACCGCCGTATAAACGATGTCGTGTTCGCGTCGCGAGAAAGTGCGTATTCGCAGCGACGACGAACAAGAATCTTATTCTCACCGACGCAACCGGTTCTCGCCGCTTTTGGCCCGTTATCGTAGGAAAACAACACGAACACGACAAAACGTGGAAAATCGACATAGAAGGTCTTCGAAAAAACATCGAACAAATATGGGCAGAAACATACGCCGCCTATAAAGCCGGGGAACAATGGTGGCTTAGAGACATCGAAGAAGACAAAAGAATCGAAGCGGCCGGCGATTTCACCGATCAACACCCGTTACACCACACAATCGCAGAAGAAGCGAAGAGAATCGTATCGTCGAAGGGATATGTACAAGTATCGGAGATTATACAAGCACTCTATCGAAATCCGTTGAACTCTTTCGATACAAAGCACCTTGAAAAGAGTACACGTCAAAACAAAGCGATTATAAGCGATGTCTTAGAAGAAGAAGGCTACAAGTATAATCGAATCGACGGTGTCAGAGGATGGCGAAAATAATCTTCTCTTCGATGCGATAGACAAGACCGGCTTCTTTTGGAGTCGGTTTTTTTTTGTTCGAACATACCTCGAATACTCGAGAAGAATCTTCGTGGTATTGGTGGCAAAAATACCAGAGAAATACCAGAGAAATACCACTAACTTTTTTTACGATAATATAGGTTCGACATAGATTATCGAAGAATCGTCTTGTATCTTGCCACTAATAATCTATAAAAACATACATACAATATGAAATATATACTATAAGTACAAGACTTTTGGTGGCAAGGTGGCAAGACATCGAAAAACACCGGATATAACGAGATTATCGACGATTCGAAACGTGGCAAGATTGCCACTAATACCACTTACTTTTTATCTTTTGCTTCTTCGCGTTCGATGTCTCGGAGAGTCGATTCGACCCAACGTTTCGCCGGATTTCCCCCCCAAAGTAACCAACTACGACTCGCCTTCGATGTCTTGTCTCTTCTCGCTTCTTTTTCGCCCGGAGATTCGCCATGTCGCGCGAACCACGCTCGCATTAGAATCATTTGTTCGCGGTCGATACTACCAGAGACCAAACGACGAGCCGTTTTCATTCCCGTCCCGAAGACGATCTTCCCGTTCTCTTCTTTCATCGCCGCTCTTTGTGGGCCAGGGAAAGAGAGATTATATTCGATTGCGTCGCGCGCTATTGACACAATGTTCGAAGGGACTTTATACTTAGGCATTACAACACCTTCCTTTTTTATTTTGTACGGATACAGTATGGCACGAAACAAAGCAAGACGCACCTCACAAGAGAACTACGCAATTAAGCAAAAGATAATCGAACTAGAATCGCAAGGCATCGAACCAGACCGAGCGGTCGCGGCCGCGTTTCGCATGTACAGAGACGGCGAGCTTATAATCGATATCGCTCCGAATCTCACCGACGAACAACAAGAACTCAGACGCGAACAAGCACGTCGAAGAAGAATCGTTTCGAAGCCGGCTTCTTTTCTTGTCGACATCGCGAAGCTCGCCGGGATTATGAAGCTACAAAAGGAAATCAAAAAGGATATAAAAAAGTAGTGTGGTGACAGGATACCCCCCCGGAATGAGCGAACCGCGACTTTTTAGCAAAATTAAATATTTTTTTCAGAAAAATCAGACTAGAAACCCAAAGGAACACATGAGAAAGACAAAACTTAACGAACCAAGACGAAAAGCAATCATCGAAGCAATAAAACTCGGTGCAACATACGAAATCGCGGCGGAGGCCGCCGGCGTTTCGCGGTCCACTCTTTGGAATTGGCTTCGCAAGGGAGAAGAGGAATCGACAGGGAACTTCCGAACATTTTTGGACACCTTCAAAAAAGCAGAAGCGGCCGCCGCGCTCGGAGCATTGAGAACAATCGACGCGGCATGTAGGGACGGTGATTGGAAAGCAGCCGCGTATCTATTGGAACGACGGCACAATTACAAGCGCGATACACAACACCTTCGAAGCGACCAAATAACACAACCAAAAGAAGAAGAAGTCGTCGCGACAACACCATTCGAAATAATGAATCGACAAGCGAACGAGCTTCGAATCGCAATAAAGAAAGCGGAATCGGCTGAATCGTGGCAAGCTTATAGCGCATTGCAACGACAACTTCTTTCCGTTCTTATCCAGATTCGACAAATAAGCTCCGAAGACGATGCAACCTTCGACGACCTCACCGACGAACAGATTCTCGGAGAGATTTCGAACATGGTCGCCATATTACCTCCGGTATTGAAACAAAGACTTGTCGACGATATAGCGAGCTTGGAAACATCGAACGTTAAAGTATTCAGAAAATGAAAGGGAGAAGAAACATGGAAATCGGCATTTCGCTTTTAGTCGGTTTAGTTATTGGTATCGGTTCGACGATTATTGGAACGAACATAACCAAACCGAAGACACCACTAGTTATCGAAGACAAAACAAGTCAAGAACAACAGGAAATAATCAAACAGCTAACGGACCTTGACGTAATAAAGGAACTTTGCAAACCGGAAAACACGACAAAAATCGAAGATCGTCTTCTATGTCGCGAACTGACTTGTCTTGTATATTCCAGAGGAATCGATTCGCAAACAAGCGGGAAATCTTGTGAGGAGATTTCGAATCTTTCGAATAGTGTTGTTCTTTTGGAATACTGTAAAACGAAAATGGAGAATAGTACAGAATGTTACGATGTCTTTTGGCGGCGAAAATAATCGCCATCACTATCCCATCACTATCCCATCATTATCACCGTCACTATAAACATTAGAGCACTCGAGCAAATGAAAAACCTTCCCACACTAGCCCGAAAAATCAAGAATCTACAAAAGCGAACGGATAACGACCCGCTTGTATACTTTCGACCGACACTTCCACAAAAGCAATTCATCGAAGATACGTCGAAGCTGAAGATATTGCTAGGCGGGGTCGACCGCCGGTTCGATAAATGAACCGGCGGTCGACCGAAAACGGAAATCAAGTGGGTAAAACATGGGCGAGCGCGGCGTTATTGCTAATGCACGCGCTCGGAAGACATCCCACAATCAAAGGAATAACGCGCGAATCGTGGTTGATATGCTATTCGCACGAACAAAGCAGAATCATTCAACAAAAATTGTATGATTTATGCCCCAAATACGCACTTGCAGACGATTGCGAATTTATTCGCGGAAAGGGATTTCGCGGTCTTGCTCCGATGGTACGCTTCAAAGAAGAGTACGGCGGCGCGATTATCCGAATCAAGACGGCGAGCCAGGGAATCGGACTTGAAAGCGGTACATGTGGACTAGTCGTAATCGATGAACCGGTGAATAGTGAGACGTTGAACGCTTGTATCGCTCGCACGACCAGAGGAGGACCGAACGGGACGCGAGGAATCGTCGCGATGTCGCTAACCCCGGTGGGGAATGTCGACATAACCTATCTCAAAAACCTTATCGAAGACAATAAAATTTCGGTACACAGAGCCGCGCTCAACATCGCGAACACAACGCCTATCGGATGTCGACCGCTCATGTCAGAGGAACAAATTCATTCGATGATCGAAGCGTTCCTTCCCATAGACCGCGAACAACGTGTTAACGCGTCGCTAGACGTAGCCGCCGAAGGCGTTATTTTCGATAATTTCGACCCTTCGATGATTTCCTCTCAACCCGTCGCGCCCGGTGGAAAGTACGAACTTTGTATCGGGATCGATCATGGAAGCTCGCCGAATAGCCAGGTCGTAACCCTAGCATGTATCGACAAAAGAGAACCAGAACACCCACGAATATACATGCTAGACGAATATGTTTCGGGACAAGCACCGCCCGAAACACACGCTCGAGCGATACTTGAAATGTTAAAACGTAACGACATGAAACCCGAACAAGTGCAGTATTGGACGGGAGATGGAACACACCACGCCACGCGAAGTCGCGACGGCTTCAAGATGTCTAATATTCTTTTAATGCGAGCATTCGAAACCCTTCTCGGATACCCGCCGCGTAACCTTCCCTTCACGATTCGACGGCCGGTGAAATGGAGACATAGTGTGTATTATACAAGCTCGCTAATACATGCTATTATGTCAAGGAAGCATTTTTATATACACCCCAATTGCAAACAACTCATTTTATCGATAAAAAATTGGACTATGAAACGAACTCAATCGTCACGAAGTACAGACCCGTTCGGACATGCAATCGATTCGATGCGCTATTGTGTCTCTTCTTGTATTGACCAAAGATTCGCACGTCCACACAGTATCCAAATAACAAGGTAAAGACATGTATAATAATCCACCACCCTTTCCAAAAATGCCAACGCCCGAAGACCAAAGACGAGTCGAACATCAAGCTCTTCGACGTCGACTTATAATGGGAACGTACGAACAAGATTTAGAAGAGGAAATGTTACGACATTTTTCATCGGATAGGTATATGGCATTGGGACCGGTGGACATGTCTTCGAATGTTTTGGAGCAGATTACACGACAATTATCGGTATTGTACAACGTCGCTCCGACGGTACACCACACCGAAGACATAAGCGAGCTAACCGGTTCGAACGGATATGTAACGCTCGCCGGACTATTCCCCTTAATGCAGCAAGCTCAACAATTCATCTTAGCGATAAACGAATGTTTCGTTCGAATCGATGTCGCACCACATAAAGTCGGACAACCCGTTTCGAAAGCCGGTCTTAATTACCGAATAGTCACGCCCGACGCGGTATATTGCGAATCGAATCCCGATAACCCCGACGAACCCACCTATTATCGCGAGATACGTCTTCGTGTACATCCAGAGACGAAAGAACATGTATATGTCGCGGACGTTATCGACATACGAAATCCAGACGAACCGCTCTTCGGTATGTACGAAGTTAGACCAGATGGGGAACTCGGAAAGGACGTGTCGTTATTGTACATGGGACACGAAACGCATATCGGCAAATCGTACCCATACAGATACGAAGACGGTCGTCCCTTCCTTCCTTTAGAACTATATCATGCACAAAAAACCGGCCTTTTGTGGAATACGTGGAGGAATAGCCAAACATGTTACGGTTCGCTTGTATCGGCATGTCTAACTTCGTGGGGAATCCACCTTATTCGCGATTGTTCATGGCCACAACGCTACGCGGCCGGATTATCGATTTCCGGTCTTGGTGTGGAGAATGGCGATCTTCTTGGAAGACGAGCTTCGATTCCGGCGGACCCTTCTTCGATTCTTATGTTTTTTCAAGATTCCGAAAGCGGCGGTCAACCTCTTATCGGACAATTTCAACCAGGCGCAGACCCGACAAAAATGTTCGAAACGATTGCGCAGTATGAATACAAAGTCGCAATGGCGGCGGGACTTTCCACTTCGGTTCTCAAACAAACCGCAGACATTCGAAGCGGCTTTTCTCTTTCGGTATCCAGAGAAGGACAAAGAGAAGCGTCGCGAAAATATGCACCATTACAAAGCTATTACGACGAACGACTTCTCGCGAAATCGGCGGCGTTATGTAATCGATTTTTAGATTCGAATCTTCCCGAAAATAATTATCGAATCCAATACGCGCAACTTCCACAAAGCCCCGAAGAGATAAAAGCGATTCGAGAAGACATTCTCGAAAAATTAGCGGCCGGGCTTATTTCCCCGATACAAGCGATGCAAATTCTCAACCCCGGAATCGATGAAAACACAGCTCGCGAAATGTTATTGAAAATAAAGCGAGAACGAATCGAACTCATGTAAAAATCGCTATCCTATCACTATCCCTATCACCATCACTATCCTATCATTATCACCCCCTCAACCATCCAACAAAGGCGACCTTTTATGGAAACACAAGAAATCGACGGCGTCGAATACGTCAAGAAATCCGATGTCGAAAACATCATAAAACAGAGAATCGACAAAGTCGCGGCAAGAGCGAACGAAGCAGAAATCGCCGCGAAAGAGCTTCAACAAAAATTAGAGAAAGCTTCGAAATCCGATTCGACAATTGACCTATTACACCAACAAATCGAAACCATGAAAAACGAGCTTTCGAAATCGGAACAAAGGTTCGAACGATTCCAATCGATGTCGAAACATGGATTTCATGATCCCGAAATAATCGACGCGATAGAATGGACGTATGAAAAGAGCCAGGCGGGAAAAAAGAAGGGAGAAACGCAAAATCTCGGTGAATGGTTAGACACTATTGTTTCGAATCCAGAGCAAGCTCCGACAATACTTCGACCGCACCTCCAAAGCCAACCGGCCGCCGCTCCACAAAGCACCCTCGAACAAAGCATCGAAGCACCCTCCACACAAGAACAATTATCGCAACTTGCACAACACACCGAACGTCGACAAGCTCCACAAACGAACAACGGCGTTCGACCCGCGCCAGAACCTTCGAACATCATCGAAAGAGGATTAAAAGACCCCGACTTCTACGCACAAAACCGCGACGAAATAAAGAAGGCGTGGATGTCAAGAAGGAGAAACGATAATGGCCGTTGATCTTCGTTCAGTAAATGAATTTCCATACATGAAAAGTATCAGTATCGATACAAGCACCACAATGATTCGACTTCCTAGCGAAGCGAGAACAATCAAAATCGGAAGTGAAGCTTCTATTTTGTACATCGCGCAGAACGGAGCGACCGACGGCGGCGCGATACCGACCGACCGCATGTTCGTTCCTTCGAATAACGTTATCGAAATAAAGCTAGGAATCGGAATGCAGAGAAAAAATATTTTTGTAGCCGCGAAAACGGGAACGGGAACGGCGGTTATTATGCTAGAAGAACAATAAAATCATACCTCGAATATTCGAGATACAAACAGGATATGTCTTGACTATGGCCACGTTCATATATACGAATACAACGAGCGGAGAAGAAATGAAAAAAGAAGACCTCACTTCGCAGATAGACGGCACAAAAACGACCTTTATTGTATCGGAAGACTACAAGACGGGGTCTTTGCGCGTATATTACAATGGCGTTCGACAAATCGAAGACGTGACGTTTTCCGAAACCACCGCTTCGACCTTTACGCTAAATTTTCAAACTGAAATAGGCGACTACCTAGCAATAGACTACACACCAAAACCATAATGGAGAACACACATGGCTATACAAATCGCCTCTAATCAGCTGAAAAACGGAGCGGTCACCGCGTCCCAAATCGCAGACTCAACAATCGGAGCGGGAAAAATCGACCTTTCCGATAACTTTACTTTTTCCGGATACCTCCGAGCCGCGACACCTTCGAACGCCGCAGACGTTGCGACAAAAAGCTACGTTGACGGAATCGTAGGAAGCGGCGTATATTGGAAAGAACCCGCCCAAGTCGCTTCGACCGCGAATGTAAATCTCGCGAATCCCGGAACAAGCACTTTCGATAACGTGGTGATTTCCTCCGGTGCGCGCGTATTGATTCATCAACAATCTTCAAACGACGAAAACGGCGTTTATATTTTCAATGGCTCTTCTTCCGCGATGACTCGCGCAAGCGATTGCGACAGCGCCGCAGAGCTAAACGGAGCATCTTTGTTCGTTACAGACGGCGACACCTACGCCGATCAGGCATTCGTTCAGACCGCGACTATTTCCACACTTGAAAGCGACGCGGTAACATGGGTTCGCTTTTCCGGTCTTGGACAAGTAACCGCCGGCGATGGACTCGCGAAATCCGGCGATACTCTTTCCGTAAACGTGGACGGCGTATCTTTGGAAATCTCATCAGACGCTCTACAAGTCGCGAACGGTGGTATTTCGAACGACATGCTCGCCGGTTCGATTTCCTCCGATAAGCTCGCCGGAAACATTGGCGATTCTCTTCTTTCCACAATCAGCACCGCCGGAAAAGTCGCGGGAAGCTCCGTTCAACTCAATGGAAGCGGTGGACTTGCAAATTCAACCGGTCTTAAAATCGCCGATTTAGGCGTAACGAACGGAATGCTCGCCGGTTCGATTTCCGATGCAAAACTAAGCCAAATCACAACCGCCGACAAAGTCGCCGGTAGTGCGGTTCAACTCGCCGCCGGCGGTGGATTACAAGATTCCTCCGGTCTTGGAATCGCCGCGACATCAGTAACAGACGCGATGCTCGCCGGTTCGATTTCCGCTTCAAAACTCGCCGGTTCGATTCCAGATAGCAAGCTCAACCAAATAACCTCCGCTTCAAAAGTCGCGGGAAGTGCGATTCAACTCGCCGCTTCTAGTGGACTTGCCGATAATACCGGTCTCGGAATTGCGAGCGGTGGTGTAACGAACGACATGCTCGCCGGTTCGATTGCTGATGGAAAGCTCAACCAAATCACCACCGCGTCAAAAGTCGCCGGTAGTGCGGTTCAACTCAAAAGCGGCGGAGCGTTGGAAAATAGCACCGGTCTTACAGTAAAAGACGACGGTATCGTTTCGACGATGATCGCACCAAGTGCGGTTAGCAGTGCGAAACTTAACTTCGAACCATTTCGCGAAACCCTTTCCACAAATGGAAGCACCACCGCGTTCGCGCTCTCTTCTTCCGTTCCAGATGGATTCGATGACGTGTTCGTTTTCCGTAACGGTCTATTCTTGGACCGCGTAGCCGCGAACCCAAGTGGAGTCGATGAATTTACATCTTCCATCAACGCGGGAACATGTACCATAACATTCGGAGCCGCGCCAAGTGGAAGCGATAAAGTCGTGGTTAAATACTTCGCGCTTAAATAGGCAATAAGCGATAATCACTAAGGCCGGTCTCATAAGGCCGGCCTTTTTATTTCATAGGGAACGAACATGGCAAGAGATTACAAAGACGAATACAAAAAATTTCATTCCTCAAAAGAAGCGAAACAACATCGAGCAATGCGAAACACCGCACGTCGAAGAATGGAAGCGGCCGGTCTTGTAAAAAAAGGCGACGGAAAACATGTGGATCACATAAAACCGTTATCGAAAGGAGGAACGAACGGAACGAAAAATCTTCGTGTGGTATCGGCAAAAACGAACCTTCAAAAAGGGAATCGTCGAAAATAATCGCTATCCTATCACTATCCTATCACCATCACTATCCTATCATTATCACCGACCCACATTGTCTTTATTGCGTTCAAAGATTCTTTTGTGTATAATACCAAAGAGCGATTTTTATCGCGAACGTGGGGACGGTCGCACCGGTGAACAGCAGAACACCCCAGAAAAAAAGCACTTAAAAACCCTTTTTCCCCACGAGAAAAAACATGTCAAATACATATTCTTCGATGTCTGATCTTCGTATGACATCGATTATCTCTAGCGAGATAAACCTTCTTCTTAAAGATACCGCAAACATCCGAAACACCGGTCTTATTCAGTACGCCGGGAGTGTAAATGCACTTGGAACCGATTCGATTAAAGTACGTCTTGTAGGTCTTAACGGTAGAGATTCTTTTGTTTCAAGAACCGAAGTACAAGCGGCAACATCAACAAACATTCAAGACGCAAGCGTAACAATGCAAGTTAGCCGTTATTCTTTGGTATATGATATATCCGACCTTTTGAACATGACCGCAACAAATGCACAATTCGAACCAGACCCATTCGCGCTCGCCGCTTCTATGTCCGGTTCTTACGAAACATTGTTCGCGGAGCTCACCGCATCAGCGGCCGCCGGTGTCTCTTCCGGTACAAGCACAAGCGGAAGCACAATGTCGGTATCCACATTCTTCGAAGGTCTTTACGACCTAGAACAAGCCGATTCTTATCGCGGCGCGCCCGGTCCATTCTATAGCATTTTACACCCAAAAAGCTTAACCGAGCTACAAGCATCACTTCGTGCGGAACAAAACAACATCATTTCCCAAATGGCGGGAACTGAATCGATGATTTCCGCGAAAGGTCTGGGATATATGGGTAAATTGTTCGGTGTCGACGTGTATCGCTCTTCTCACATCGAAAGCGATGGAACAGATTACGAAAACTTTATCGCGGACGCGGGCGCGTTAGCATACGCCGACGGAGTCCCACAGATTCTCGGCGCGCCCCAGGTTATGGAAATGGACAAGGTAATTGTCGAACTTGAAAGAACCGGAAAAGAAGCTCTTACTTCCGTTATTGGTCACTGTTACCTTGCGGTATCCGTAATCGACGCGAACCGTATTACAAGACTTCTCGCCGTAGACTAGACGGCTTCTTTTGTGGCAAGATTGGCGGTGTTTTTACCTAGTCGCCTAATATCGCCGGTCTTGTCACTCTTTACAATAGGCAACTAGGAGTAACACACATGTCATACGACAATCTTGCGCAAGCGTGGACCCCGTCCAAAAATAGCACGACACAACACATCCCGAAACCCGCGAACGCGTCTTGGATGTATATACACCACCCGACTTCGTGGTCGTTGGAATACATCGAAGGAAAGAAGGACAAAAAACCCATCTTCCTTCCCAAGCTCGCCCGAATGGTCTTGAAAGCCGGCGTTAACGGAGTCGGAGGAACAAGCGACCGCCCACAAACCCAGCTCGCCAGAATACAAGCCACCGACCGAGGAAACATTATTATCGACCCTAACGAACATGATTACCTTCGCATATATCCCGCTATCGGTGGAAATCTCACTCTTTCCAAATTTCAGAAGGTTGAGAACCTTGGTGGAAAAATCTTTATTTCGGGAGACGACAAAGCATTCGCAGAATTTAGAAGATTACTTGTCGCGAAGGGAACAATCGCAATCCCACACGAACAGATTATCGCGGGAATCATTCGAAAGCAGTACGACATTATCAATATGCACAATTCGAAACCACATATCCCCGCCGCCGTAAAAGAAGCGAGTCAAGCAGAACAGAAGTTCGCAGATATGAACCAGGCATTAGAAGAACTAAAAAAGAACGGGTTGAAATGTTATGAATGAAAAACAGAGAGCCGCATTCGATAGAGTCGCGAACCGAATCAAAGAACAAAGCGAACGCGTACAAAAACCGATTTCAATCGACGAAGCACGTCGCGAACTAGCTAAACACTTAACCGAAGCGGATAACCGCAAAAGGAGATAACATGGCATACGCATCAAATAACGGATATGTATTCGACAATAGACCTATTTTTCGCGGTGGAATAATCGCAAAAATAATTACCGCTGATTTCGATATGGACGAAAAAAGCGAGACATACCAGATAATTACAAATAACAAAGGAAGCAGCGCGACCATTAAGCTTCCCGCAGAAAAAGAAGGTTCGATGTATTGGTTGAAAAACAATTCTTCATCCGCACATGCTTTCGTAATTCAAACAGACGAAGGAAGCCCCGTTATCGGCGGCGCCGGATTAGCCGCCGGAAAAGCCGCTCTTGTTGTTTGCGATGGAACAAATTGGCACGTTGTATTTCAACAAGCATAATCGCCATCACTATCCTATCACTATCCTATGATTATCACTGTCACCCATAAACATTCGAGCACTCGAGCATGGCCACAGATTCGACACCATACGCACCACACATTCGATACATTGAACTTTTAGAAAGAAATGTATCGAACGTGACGCGTTTAGAAATATTTCGCGACGGTTCTCAGATAATCCCGACCGCCGCGAAATATACTCTGTTTCGCCCAGACGGAGCGGGAATCGTAGAAGACGCGGTCGCGACGGTACTTGGAGACGGTACGCTTCAATATACCCACCCCGCGAATCATTTCCCCGAAAACATTCTTCTCGGTGAAGGATATGTTCAAACATGGGAAGCGACAATCGAAGGAGATACATACTTCTTTCGACGTTCGATTGCAGTCGTATTACGTCGACTATACCCAACGGTATCGGATACAGACTTAGAAACGGAATATAGCGACCTTGCGAATCTTCGCCCGGCGAGCTTGACTTCGTATCAATCATATATCGATTCTTCGTGGTACGAGATTCTTCGAAGAGTACGTCGAACCGGTATGGGCTACGAATACCTAGTCTTAACGCCAGAATCATTTCATGATGCGTTATTACACCTTACCTTATACAAAATCTTTCGGGATTTCCATAGCTCTTTGGGACAAAGCGGGAACGCGCGCTTTTTGGATTTAGCACAAGCCCATCTTCAACACTATAACGCCGAATACGACATGATTAACTTCGTGTACGATGATCAGCACGAAGGAAGAGCAGACGACCCCAACAAGCGAACAAGGGGACGACCGGTGGTGTATCTCACCGCGCCCGGTCCGAATCGATGGCTAAGACGACGATGAATCTCTCAACCCTTCGAAATAACCTTATCGATAAGATAGAAGAATTAGCTTATTTTCGTCTTGTACCCTTCCCATTAGAGACCTTCGACCGGTCACAAAATACGCTCGCTCATTTGGGATTCGCGGTGTCGTTGACAAGCTCGCAAGAGCAAGGGGACAGACAACGCGTATATAATCGCGTATTTATGGAAACCAGAGCTTCGATAATCTTCGCGTATCGTCTTCGACCCCATAGTATATCGATTGACTACAACAACGCACTAGATAAAGAAGTCGAAGTTATCGAAAAGATACTCTCTTCGGTAGGTATCGAAATCAGATACAATCAATCGACAAGAAACTTCGCGGATTCGCTTGAATACGCACTCATACAAACCGAATACACCGTATTACATACACCATAGGAGAAATAACATGGCTTTTTCAGTAGTCCCCAAAATGAGAAGAGACGGAACACTCGTTCTCAAAGATGGAACAGGAACACCCGTAACACTAGAAGTCGCCTTCGAAACCGGAGATTTCAACTTCACACCCACAAAGGCGGGACAAGTGATTATTCGCGACCGACACGCGATAACCAACGTTCGACGCGGTGATGAAGAGCCAAGCGCGAGCGGTTCTTTTACGGTATACATGCGAGAATTTACCGACGGAAGCCAAGCCGGAAACGTATTGGATTTCGTAAATCAAACCGGACTCTATTCTTCGAATGTTTCGACCGGTGCAACCGGAACACCACGAATCGAAGAATACTGTATAGACATTCAATACACCGTAGCCGAAACAGACAGCGAAGGCGCGAATCATGTCGCGGTTCTTTCCAAATGTATCGCCGATGTAGTTTTTACAGAAGGAGACCCATCCACGCTCGCGATAAACTTTGTGTGTTTTGGTGGCGTATCCTATACCGGACCGGCATAATAATCACTATCCTATCACTATCCTATCATTATCATTATCATCTATTGGAGACTAGACATGGAAGAAATGAATCTCGGAAAATGGGGAACGGTTAAAACGTCCCCTCCAAATATGGCAACATGCTTCGAAATGGTTATTTCGTGGACTTCGTGTGGAGACGACATGGCTCAACTCGCGCGAATATGTAGCGCCGCAATCGGAGCAATCGCGAAAGATAGACTTCCGAAATACCGGCCTTCACTACATAAGCCCGCTGAATATGGTCACATTTGTCTTAATGCAATGCTAGAAAACGATGTCGATTCCGGTGTGATTCTTCGCACCGGGACGAAAGTTTTAGAATACATGCTCGCACAACTTCCGAAAACGGAGGACGTCGAAGACGAAAGCGATTTTTTGTCGGAACAACGGCCGGAGGACTTCGACGGTTAGAGTTAGATATATGTCGTTATTGGTATCGCGATCCGGAATGGTTCGCGAATCTTCCTTTACAAACAAGAATCGAACTTATAGCACACCATCGCATATCCCACGAAGACCAGAAAGCCACAAAAGAACGTATTTCGCGATATAATAGGAAGAAGATACATAAGGCAAAAGAAAATTTCGGGAAGAAGTATGGCACGAAAAAAAATAACGACGAAAGGCGATAATATCTCGCTCATGTTACAGGGAAGCGGATTTGAAGCAGTCGACAAATTGCTCGACATAGCCGCCCCAAAAACAAAAAAGCTTATACAAGACGAATTCGAAAAGATTCTCGCAACAGCACAACAAGAATGGTTAGTCAGAGAAAAAAAGTCAAAAGGTTCCAAAAGAAAAATTAAATTTCAAATTCGAGTCAATAAAGATTTTGAGCTTATAGCCAGTCTATCTAATAGCGCGCCTTACGCATGGGCGATAAAAGTCGGAGAAAATTCAAAAGACACAATTGTCCCTTATGGTAAAAGGCTTGCCGACGAACTTTTGTGGAAACCCGCAAAAAAAATTACTGACAAAATCGCCGAATCGATGGCGAACGAAATTCTTCGAACCATAAAATAATGGCTATCATTATCACCGTCACTATCCCATCATAATCACCCGAGGAAAAACAGCATGCCCGCAGACGTGAATAAGACAATCGAAATCAGCATGACCGCCGATTTAAAGTCACTCCAAAAGCAATTGTCGAAAATCCCCGGTATGACAAAAGAAGAAGCCCAGGCAATGACAAAAGCATTGCAAAGGGAACTTCGACAAGCCCAAGCAGCCGCAAAGAAGACAGCCCAAGTTAATAAAACCGCTATGAAACAGGTAAAACAATCAACCGACGCGGCCGCGAGATCAGCAAAGAATCTTAGAATACAAGCTCGCCAAATGTCCAGCGCATTCGGAGCAATGGAAGAGGTCGTCGGAGAAGTGTCGCCAGAACTCGCTAGTTTAGCTATGACAATTGGGACCGTCGGGTCTGCTTTTAGAATATTAGCGCGGTCACTTGCCACCGGGAATCCTTACGTTCTTGCTTTAGTCGCCGCAGTCACAGCCGCGGCCGCGATATATAGTGTTTTAACGTCAGGTATGAAAGCAGCCGAAGAGCAACAAAAACGACTAATAAAAGCGACAGAACAACTAACCGAGAAGATGAAAAATCAACGAGACCTTGCGAAAGCAGTCATAACGGACAATCGCAACGCTTCGACTGAACTTGCAGTCTTCACAGGACAAATGACACAATTAGAAGCCGACATTAGGAGCATCAGAGACGACGCAGAAGAAAAACTTTTAAAACAACTCTCAACCCAAGACAATTATATAAAACAACAAAAACAAAGTATAGCCCTAGTCGAAAAAGCGAAAAAAGCCTACGGAGATTTAACAGACGAAGAACACGAACAATTATTGTTAGTTATGGCAGGTTCTAAGCATAGATTTATCAACCAGGGAATGTTATCGACGAGCGCAGGATTTAGCTTGCAAATCCGAAAACTAGCTGCTGAACTTAATATGCAACTTGAAAAAGAAACAAATTTTAGACATAAGATTCGCGAAACGAACGAAGAAACGACAGAAAAGCAAATCGAACTCCTCAAATTACAAGACGAAATGAAAAAGGAACAAGAGGAAGAAGAGAAACGACAAGAGCGTATCGCCTTAGCCAGAGAAGCGGCCGCCGAACGTCAAAGGCAACTTTCCGACGCATATAATCAGACCTTAAGCGCAAGAGAACAATCAGAAAAAAGAATCGTAGACTTTGTTATTTCAAGACTCAACGAAGAAGATCAGCTCAACGCGAACGCACAAAAGCGAAAAGACGAAATCGAAGCAGAAAAAAAAGCATTATTCGCACAATACGAAGCAATGTCCCAACTTGCGAAAACAGAAAAAGACCGAGCAAAGCTTAAAGAATTAGAAGCCGAAACCATAGAAGCGACCGCCGCTCTTACACAAGAACAATACAATGTCGAAGAGCTTCGAATCATAGAACTTGCAGAATTAAAAAAGAAACTCGCAGACGAACAACAAAAAATCGAAGAAAAGCTTCAAAAAGAGAAAGAGCAAAAAGATAAAGAAGCACTAAATCAATATATAGCACTTCAAAAAGTACGAATCCAAGCAGTTACGGATATATTCGCGTTCGGATTACAACTTGCGACCGAATCCGGAAACAAAAACAAAGACTTAATAAATGTTCTCTTTCGTGCGAATCAAGCGGCGAGCCTTGCGAACATCGCGATGTCAACCGCCGAAGCCATAGCCGCCGCCCCCGCTCAATATGGACCGCTTGCACCACTCGCAATCCCCGCAATCGTCGCGAGCGGAGCGGTACAAGCCGGTGTCGTATTGGCACAAAAACCCCCGCTCCATATGGGCGGTATGGTTCAACCGCTCGCACCCGATGAACAACAAAGAACACTTCTCACCGGAGAATCAGTTTTAGACCGAGCCACCACGCGTCGTCTTGGCGAGAATGGGATTCGCGATCTTCAAAATGGAAAATCGATGTCGAATGTTATTGTTATGAATCCCTTCAAACATTTAGACCGATATAATCGTTCGGCGTTACGCAATCAAAATTCAGCATTCGCACAATTGCAACCAACGAAGAGAAGTCGTTATTAGAAAATAATCGCTATCACTATCCTATCACTATCCTATCACTATCCTATCACCATCACATTCGAGAAGAACAATGGGAACAAACAAAACACCCAACACGATTCGCGGTTTCCTCATTCCACACGATTTCGATTCCTCTTATTTATGGAATGCAGAATCGACTTTTACGAATGCAGATACACAACCCGCTCAACCGATACCCGCCGGAGATTACGACCTCGCATTAACGGCGACCGGTACACACGACACAAACTCGCCTTATATCATCCAGACACAAAGAGCCGGACATGTCGAACGAGCTTCTTTCGTGTGGAAGGAAGAAGGAGAGACCGATTTTTATGGTTACGATGCTTCGAACGTCTTATCGCGATGGGATTCGATAATCGATGGGACGACGCTCGTTTTAGACGATAACGTTCTTTTGGACTCCATAGGGAACGACGATGGAACGTCTTGTATTTTGTATCAATACAAAGAGAACACAGTCGGAAACACGCGAACGATAAAAGTCGCAAAACGAGACAAAAACGGAACAATAACAACGACCAATTTATTCCAACAGACTTCGACAAGCACCCCGACGTTATACGGTGGATTATGTCGTCTTTCCGATGGTTCGATTCTTGCTATATACATGAAGGCCACCGCGACAAATGCGAACCTCCAGAGCGCGCGGAGCTACGACAACGGCGCGACGTGGTATGTCGTTTCGAAAACATGTCTTCCTACCGACATCGATATAGATGGAACGTTCGGAGCAGGGAACACCGGTGTCGAAATCAATCGAATCAGAGTCGCAGAGAGTCGCGGCGAAATTCTTTTGATTATCGGAGCATATTCGCACAATACAAGCTTATCTTCGACCGATATAATCATTCAGAAAGTATCGACCGATAACGGATGTTCTTTCGTACATGTCGCGACGACCGATGGTTCGCTCC
>Ga0208644_1000737_pt1 | contig 29115 bp, 30 predicted proteins | sample VirMetDEL_Nov_18_FD_184517 | JGI IMG/M metagenome (GOLD analysis project Ga0208644, IMG submission 184517) | Aqueous microbial communities from the Delaware River and Bay under freshwater to marine salinity gradient to study organic matter... | ecosystem: Environmental > Aquatic > Marine >...
GACGCACAGTTTAACCGAGATGCAGCGCTGCGGGTGTTCAAGCAGCTACGCAAAGCTGGCTACAACCTGATCGAGGGAACGCACGTTGAAGTGAACGTGACGAAGTTGGAGTGGTTGAGCCATGGCAACGTATGAGGAACCGCTGCCCAAGTGGCTGGAGGCAGAGTGGAAAGCAGAGCAAGCAAAGCATGGAGAGATGAATGAATCTGATAGTTTTGACAGTCATGGCGAGCACGAGCGGCACGCCGGATCTCGGCTACGTCGGGCTGTATCGGGACATGGATCAATGCAAGGAGATGCAGGGGATCTACATCAAGCACCTCGATCCTGACGCGATCATGGTCTGTGACCCCGTGACCAAGAAGCAACCCGTGCTGATTCCGCCGCCGAGGCCAGAGGGCCTGCGTGTAGCGCGTCAGCCTGTGCTGATCCCGCCGCCGAGGCCGAGCAAATGACAAGACAAGATGAAGAATATGTCAAGCAGTGCGAGCATATGCGAGCTGAGCTAGCGCGCTATGGCTCTCTGAACGGGCAGTATCGACAGCTAGCCAGCCGTCAGGCGGCTGAGTTGTCTGGCATCAAGGCTGCTGTTGAGCGTGTCATGGAAGACCTGAGGCAGGCACGCCTCTACGAGTATTCTGACAGGCTGCGCGATGCGCTGAAGGGAGAAAGCAAATGACCGAGGCGCAAGTAGAGCGGGCCGTGATCGAGGCGTTCAAAGCGGTCTTTCGGAAGATGCGGGAGGGGAAGCTGTGAGCGACAAGCACGCACAGATGCGAGAGATGGCGCGCGGCCTGATCCGTGACAGCGTGATCGAGGACGCCATCGCGCAGAGGATCGCGCAAATCATCGAGTTCATCCACGAAGATCGCATCAAGCCGCTGGAGGCCAAGCTGGCGAAGGCGGAAGACTTTGTTCGTCGCGTGATACGCTATGCGGGCAACAACGGTGATGATTTTCTTGCCGACAAGGGGCGAGAAGCTCTCTTGGAATTGAGAGGAGAGAACGATGAGTGAAGACCTCAAGCGCGAGATACAAGAACTGCGGCAGCAAGCCACGTTCTGGCAGGAGCGCGCCGAATACTGGCGTGATTTGTGGAGCAGGGCCGCGAACCGGCTGCTGCAAGTGGACCCGGAGTTGTCCGGGCCGATGACGACCAAGGCGGAGGAGATCAGGAAGATCACGCAGGCGTTGAAGAACCCAGACCCGTGGAAGGATGTGTGATGGCAGAGGGCCACTACCTGACAGAAGACAGCGACCCCCGCATCTGCATCATGATGGACCAACATATCTTCGACGCCATCAACGCCCATGCGAACAGATGTCGGGAACCCTTCTCGAATGTAGCCCGTGAACTACTGCGGTGCGCTGTCGAGGACGGGAAGCTGGACGAATACTACCCAAAAACAAGAAGGAGGAGAAACCAATGGTACCGAAACATGTACACATGACATGGCCGACGAAGGAAATAGTTAACAGTCAAGCCACTCTCGTTAACCTTGGCCTGCGCCGAATGATCGACCTGAACCCAGACTGGACAGTGACGATCTACGAAGATGCAGAGATCGACGACTACCTAGAGTTCTACGTTCGCCGCAAAGTCTGGGATGTGATCCGCAACGATCACATCGTGACCAAGACAGACCTGTGGCGGCTCCTCAAGCTGTGCGAAGAGGGTGGAGTTTACTGCGACATAGATCGCATCTGCGACACGCCGCTCGATGTTGCCATTCCAGAGGGCGTGGACTGGGCGCTTCCGACCTGCCTCGACCACGACTTCAGTCAGGACTTCATGGCGACGGCACCCGGCAACCCTGCCTTTGAACTGGCAGTATCTCTCTACATCGACCGCCGCTTGAGCGGGCAGAAAAGTACTTACTATCTCGGGCCACAGACCTACATGCACGCGGTAACAAGGACGCTCACTGGACAGATCATCGACTCAGGCTGCGGGCATTGGGTCATGGGCAAACTGCGCGAACATATCAGGACGATACCTTTTATGGCGACATACCGCGAACAGCCCCCTTACGAAACAATTCTGCACAGAGGCGAAGTAGACCAATCCCTAAGGTCTTACGCAAAATACGACCTACCAGTGGGCGTCAACACAATGCACGAGCAGGCAAAACGCGACCTCTATAAAGAGTTCGGAATGAAACATTGGACGGGGGAGTGGTGATGTACGTCACGTTAGTTACGGGCGGCTTTGATCCGCTGCACGTTGGGCATCTGGACTACCTCAACTCGGCAGCTACGCTCGGGGACAGGCTGATTGTTGGGCTGAACTCGGATGAGTGGCTGATCCGCAAGAAGGGCGCCGCCTTCATGCCACGCAAGGACCGAGCCAACATCATCCGCGCCCTGCGCGTCGTGGACACAGTCCTATTCTTCAACGACGCCGACGACACTGCTTGTCATGCCATTGAGCGTGCGCTGCGGATGTGGCCCGGTGCGCATGTCATCTTCGCCAATGGAGGCGATAGGGGTATTGAGAACACGCCGGAAGGTGAAATGTTCGGGGATCATCCGCGCGTGTCGTTTGCGTTCGATGTGGGCGGAAGCAAGGTAGAGAGCAGCAGCAAGTTGTTGGAAAGGTGGGTGAGCAAATGCAAATCGTAGTTCCGGCCTACAATGTGAAAGCGGATCAGGCGACGCGGTATGAGGCACAGATCGCCGCGATCATGCACATGCACCGAGACAAGGAACTCAACCGGTTCAAGAACGATAAACTGCCACACGCAGCCCCGAAAGCGGGGGCCCACGCAGCTGCGCCGAAACTACCGGAGGGGGAGAAGAAGCTGACGGGGAGCGCACGCGGGCGAGAGAACAACGCTACGGACGAACTTGTCCTTAGGGTGCTGGCTAACAGGGAGATGTCTATCTCCGAAATTGCCGATGCGGTTAACTTTTCGCGGCAACTCGTGCGGCATGTCGTGGACCGACTGCTGTCTCGAAAGGAGATCGCGCGGAGGAACACCCATGATAGAGTGACCCTGTTCTACAAGATAGGAGAACAGGTCCATGTCGAATGACCCGGCATATAAGCCGCTGACAGAAGAGGTGGTCCTAACTATACTTGCCGCGATGCCTCGGTCGTTGACGCCGGGCGACATGGCTAAGCTGTTTGCGCAGTTTCTGCACTCCTACAACATGATCGAGGAGACTCCGGTGATCTTTGCAGTGACGATCCATGTGCTGAACCACACAAGCGACATCCCCGACAACACCATACACTGAGGGAAACATGACCGAGAACGACCGCATAGTGTGGGACTACCTGCTCAAGAACCGGCAGGCCAGCGCCGTGAAGGTAGCAGAGGCCACGGGGGTGTCCCTAACCGAAGTAGAATCAATCATCGCGCGCATAGGGTCGCCGAACTGGAGGGAAGAAGTGAGCAAACCACAGCAACAAGCAAGGCTGCGTATTCTGGCCCGCGCCGCAGAGGTGACGGGGGGAGAACGCCAAGACTCCTACGGCCCCGTGAAGCAGAACCTCCAGCGCATCGCCGACTTGTGGACAGCCTATCTGGACCGAGAAACAGTCATCACAGCAGAAGACGCGGCTTGGATGATGGTTCTGCTGAAGATGGCTCGCTCGGACGCGAGCGGCTACCACGAGGACAATTATATCGACGCTGCGGCATACGCCGGGATAGCGGGGGAGTGCCGGGAGAGCGCCCATGCCGATAGCCAGAGAGGTTAAAGAAGTGTTAGGCACCCTGCCTAACACCTTCCATGTCGTGAAGAAGCGCGACCACTACTTCCTGTACGACGGCACCACGCGAGTTGCATGTGTCGGGAATAACGCGTCTTCTGCGCGGGGCTACCAAACCAAGATGACGCTGCACAGCATACAAAAATATTTGGAGAACAAAGGGGAACGACATGAAGGTGGTAACGCTCGACTTTGAAACCTACTATAGCAAGGATTACTCGCTATCTAAAATCACTACCGAAGAGTATGTGCGCGACCCGCGCTTCCAGATCATCGGCGTCGGGGTGAAGGTAGACGACGCACAGACAGAATGGTTCAGCGGGACGCACCGAGCGATCAAAGACTACCTTGAGAAGTTCGACCTGCCGAACAATGCGGTGCTCGCTCACAACATGATGTTCGACGGGGCTATCCTGTCTTGGCGGTTGGGCATCAAGCCCAAGGTCTACTTCGACACACTCTGCATGGCGCGAGCGGTCCACGGCGTGGAGAAGAGCGCCAGCTTGAAAGCCCTCGCCGAAAGCTACGGGGTGGGGGAGAAGGGCACCGAAGTACTGAACGCCCTAGGTAAGCGCCGTGCAGACTTCACGGCAGAAGAACTCTCAGCCTACGGGCACTACTGCGTCAATGACGTAGACCTGACTTACGACATCTTCACGAGGATGCTGGCGAGCGGGTTCCCGAAGAAGGAACTCAAGTTGATCGACGTGACGCTGCGGATGTTCACCGACCCGCTGTTGGAACTCGACCGCCCGCACTTGGAGCAGCACCTCGACGCCACCGTGAAGATGAAAGAGCAGCTGCTGGTGGACGCAGGGGTAGCGGACAAAGCAGACCTCATGTCCAACCCCAAGTTCGCGCTCATGTTGAACATGCTGGATGTTACTCCACCTGTGAAGATCAGCCCAACGACCGGCAAGGAGACCTTTGCGTTTGCCAAGAACGACGAGGATTTCAAGGCGTTAGCCGAGCATGAGGATGTGCGTGTTCAGACGCTGGTCGCCGCGCGGCTGGGCAACAAGTCCACGTTAGAGGAGACCCGAACGCAGCGGTTCATCGACATCGCCGACCGGGGCAAGCTGCCCGTCCCTGTGCGTTACTATGCCGCGCACACCGGGCGCTGGGGAGGTGATGACAAGATCAACCTCCAGAACTTACCATCTAGAGGACCGAACGCGAAGCAGCTGAAGAAGGCGATCATTGCACCGGACGGATACTCTATCGTCGAGGCAGACTCCGCGCAGATTGAAGCCCGCGTGCTGGCGTGGCTGGCAGAACAGAACGATGTTGTCGCGGCGTTCGCGCAGGGCAAGGACGTTTATAAGAAGATGGCGTCTGCCATCTACGGCGTACCGGAAGAGGCGGTAACCAAGGAGCAGCGGTTCGTCGGCAAGACCACGGTGCTCGGTGCGGGCTACGGCATGGGCGGAGAGAAGTTCAAAGCCGCGCTCAAGACGCAGGGCGTAGACCTGCCCGTGTACGAGACCAAGCGCATCATCGGGATCTACCGGCAGACTAACTACGCCATCAGCAACCTGTGGAAACAGTGTGGGGCCATGCTGCGCTACCTCGTGCGCGGCGATGCGCTGGCGTTTGGGCGTCCCGGCGTTCTGCAGGCGGTGCCGGATGCACCGGGTATATTGCTGCCGTCCGGGTTGATCCTGCGCTACGATGACCTGCAAGAGACCGCCAACGAGAAAGGCGGGGTGGAATACTCCTACCAGACCCGGCAGGGGCGCACTCGTATATACGGCGGCAAAGTCGTAGAGAACGTGTGCCAAGCGGTTGCACGCTGTATCATCGGAGAGCAGATGTTACAGATTGCAAAGAGATACAAAGTTGTGCTAACAGTTCATGACTCTATCGTGTGCTGCGTACCAGACGACGAAGCCCCTGCGGCGAAGGAGTATGTAGAGCAGTGCATGCGCTGGGTGCCTGACTGGGCCGATGGTCTGCCGGTCAACTGTGAGGCCGGGATCGGTAAGAACTACGGAGAAACGGAATGAGACGGTCCATCTACCTCACGAACGACTTATCTCACACGGTGAGTTTGCTTCATTGCCCACTCTGCGGCGGCTACAACCTGCACCAACGCAATGTAGCGGTGTATACAGGCCTGTGCCCTGATTATAACCACGCTCTTGAGCAGGAAATCATTGTGTTTGAGAACGGGACGGTGGAGGGTACGTTTGTTAAACGCGAATATCTCCGAAACCCATCTTCTCGCCGAGATGGTATTCGCATAAGCATGATGTGCGAACATTGCTCGGGGGACCCCGCAAACCCCGAGGATGCCGTTCCCGACCTGCTAATCTACCAACACAAAGGTAGTACCCATATCGAGTGGGATAGCAATAACTTAATACCTAACGCTAGCTTTTGTCTCGAGGCTAAGGACGGTTTGTGACATGAGCAAAGCGGGGGCTTGGTCCTTCAGTCGCATCAAAGCATTCGAGAACTGCCCTAAGCAGTTCTACCATGTGAACGTGTTGCGGCAGTACCCCGTCGCTGAGACGGAGGCCATGCGCTACGGCACCGAGTTCCACAAAGCCTGCGAGGAGTTCATACGGGACGACGTGCCCGTGCCCCCACAGTTCGCGTTCATGGCCGACGCGCTTGCTACACTGAAAGCGCTGCCGGGGGAGAAGTACTGCGAGTTGAAGCTGGGGTTGAACGCCGACCTCGTGCCGGTGGACTTCTCTACCAAGAGCGTGTGGTTTCGAGGCATCGTCGACCTGCTCATCATCGACGGCGACGCTGCACGGATCATAGACTACAAGACCGGGAAGAGCGCCAAATACGCCGACGCAGGGCAGCTGCAACTGATGGCGCTGGCGGTGTTCAAGCACTTCCCGCAAGTGAAGAAGGTGAAGGCAGGGCTGCTGTTTGTGATCGCCAACACCTTTGTGAAGCAGGAGTTCGACGTCAAGGATGAGGCTGTTCTGTGGAGTCCGTGGATCAAGAAATACGCGGCGTTAGAGAAGGCGCATGAGACTGGCGTGTGGAATCCTCGCCCGTCTGGGCTTTGTAAGAGGCACTGCCCTGTGGTAGAATGTGAGCACAACGGCCTCAACAGGTAGTCCAATGGCGTACAAGAACCCCGAGCGTGATCGCCCTTACAAGCGTGAGTACCAGCTGCAGCAGGCTCGGGGAGAGCACGAAGACCGGATGGAACGGCAGCGTGCAAGGAACGAGTTCGACAAGAAGAACGGAAAGAGCGCCCGCAAGGGCAAAGACCTAGCGCACAAGAAGCCTCTTGCTCGTGGCGGGAGCAACGGGGACGGTGTTCGCTTGGAGAGTCCATCGAAGAACCGCGCGGCTGGCGGTGCTATGAGCAAGCCGACCAAAAGAAAGCGTTAGGGACAACCCTAACAACTGGAGAACGACATGCAGATTGTAGACAATCTTGCGCTCCTGCTTAGGCTGCGCAACCCAAAACAAGTCACCACAATAATCCCCAAGAGTAAGCAGCTAGAAACCAACGAGGTTGCTGTCTACTGGGGTGTCAACGAAGCGCAGACCCTGCGCGCGATGAACATCAAGGCCCCCTCTCCTATCGAGGGGCGCTACGATTGGCCGGGCAAGTTCAAGCCCATGTCGCACCAGCGCACGACGTCATCCTTCCTGACGCTCAACAAGCGCGCGTTCTGTTTCAACGAGCAGGGCACGGGCAAGACTGCCTCGGCTATCTGGGCAGCAGACTTCCTGATGAAGCAGAAAGTCATCAAGCGCGCGCTGGTGATCTGCCCCATCTCTATTATGGACAGCGCATGGCGGGCGGACTTGTTCAGCTTCGCGATGCACCGAACCGTCAACGTCGCGCATGGTAGTGCCGAGAAGCGCAAGAAGATCATCGCACAGCGGCCCGACTTCCTCATCATCAACTACGACGGCGTGGAAATCGTGCGGGACGAGATCGAGGCTGCAGGATACGACCTCATCATCGTGGACGAGGCGACGCACTACAAGAACGCACAAAGCAAGCGGTGGAAGGTGCTGAACTCTCTGGTTAAACCAGACACTTGGCTGTGGATGATGACGGGCACACCGGCAGCGCAGGGGCCAGAAGATGCCTACGGCCTAGCCAAGCTGGTGAACCCGACAGCGGTGCCGCGCTTCTTTGGGTCGTGGCGCGACATGGTGATGTACAAGGTCACCCAATTCAAATGGAAACCGAAAGACACAGCTACTGACCTAGTACACCGCGCACTGCAGCCCGCCATTCGCTTCACCAAGGACGAGTGCCTAGACCTGCCAGACATGCTCTACGTCAAACGCGCTGTGGCACTGACCAAGCAGCAAGAGCAGTACTACATGAAACTCAAGCAGCAGATGGTCATGGAAGTGGCGGGCGAGCCAGTCACCGCTGTGAACGCTGCGGTGAACATGAACAAACTGCTACAGATCAGCGCAGGGGCGGTCTACACCGATGACGGCGAGGCGGTAGAGTTCGACATCAAGAACCGCTACGACGTGCTGAAAGAGGTCATCGACGAGAGCAGCCAGAAGGTGCTCGTGTTTGTTCCGTTCAAGCATGTCATCGACGTGCTCACCAACAAGCTGAAAGCAGACGGCATAACGACAGAAGTCATCCGGGGCGATGTAAGCGCCGGTGCGCGTACGGACATCTTCCACCGGTTCCAAACAACCCCAGACCCGAAGGTGCTGGTCATCCAGCCGCAGGCGGCGGCGCATGGCGTGACACTCACCGCAGCAAACACGGTCGTCTGGTGGGCACCGACACCATCGCTGGAGACCTACGCGCAGGCCAACGCGCGCGTGCACCGCACGGGGCAGAAGCACAAATGCACTGTGGTGCAGCTGCAGGGGTCAGGCGTAGAGCGGCGCGTATACTCGCTGCTTGATGACAAAATTGACGTCCACACAAAACTTATCGAGCTTTACGCTAATATGCTTGACTAGCTAACCAGATGCGAATATACCGCATCAAATAACAAGAGAGGAGAACAGTATGACCACTGATGCGCCCGATGTGGCGGAGCATGAACCCGTGCCGGTAGAGAAGCTGACGCGGATCTTCATCAAGATCAGGGACAGGCGGACCGCGCTCAAGGAAGAGTTTGAGGCGGAAGACACCAAGCTGCAAGCGCAGCAAGAGGCCATCAAGAGCGAACTGCTGGAGTACTGTAAGACGCATGGTGTGGAGAGCGTGCGAACGGAATCGGGCGTCTTCTACCGCACCGTCAAGACGCGGTACTGGACAAACGATTGGGAGTCGATGCACCAATTCGTCCTCGACCACCAAGTGCCTGAGTTCTTCGAGAAGCGGCTCAACCAGACCGCCGTGCGGCAGTTCATCGAAGACAATCCCGACCTGCATCCTCCGGGTCTCAACGCAAACTCGGAGTATGTGATAACCATAAGGAAGAAGTGATGACTCCCCTTGTAACCATCGAAGACCTCGCCAAACATCTCAACGTGTCCGTGTCCACAGCGCGGTCATGGGTGCGGCAAGGGCACATCCCGAAAGACTCCTACATCAAGATCGGTAACACTTACCGGTTTGAACTGGACAAAGTAGTGGCTGGCCTAACCACAGCCCCTAAGCAACTTGAGCTCGACCTAGACAACTGAGGAGAACTACCATGGGTGAAATGACCCTCTTTGGCGGCAACAACCCGCTTGTGAACAGCGACCTCTTCAAGGCGCTGAAGGACATGAACAAGACCCTCTCCGGTGGCGGCGGGGGCGGCGGCAAGCGTATCTCCCTCAAGGGACGGCGCTTCCGTATGATCGTCAACGGCGAGCAAGTGTCTGTATCCAAGGAAGACAGCATGAACATCGTCGTGGTCAACGCTGCCAAGGTGTCGCGCACCTACTACGAGGGCACCTACGACCCGAACAATCCGACAGCGCCGACCTGCTGGTCTACGGATACGCGCACTCCTGCGCCGGAAGTACCGGCGGAGCAGCGCAAGGCCGCGTCCTGTGCATCCTGCCCGATGAACATCAAGGGGTCTGGGCAGGGCGAGAGCCGTGCGTGCCGCTTCAACCAGCGTCTGGCTATCACGTTAGAGGGCAAGCCTAACGAGGTGTATCAACTGCAACTGCCCGCGACGTCTATCTTTGGCGAAGCCAAGGGCGACAAGATGGGTATGCAGGCGTACGCCAAGTTCATCGACGCGCACGATACTCCGATGATCGCGGTGCTGACGCAGATGTACTTCGACGAGGATGCTGAGCAGCCGAAGCTGTTCTTCAAGCCGGTGCGTGCGCTGACTGAGGCGGAGTTCCACGCCGCTGTGGAAGCCAAGGACTCGCCCGAGGCGCTTTCCGCCATCACGCTGACTGTGGCGCAGACGGACGGCGTGCAGAAGAAGACTTCTGCTGGTGGCACCGAGTCCTACAACCCGAAGAAGGACGCCATCAAGATCGTCGATGCGGACGAGGACGAGGAAGTGGAAGCACCAAAGAAGGTCGCTACCACCAAGGAAGCCAAGCCCGCGCCGAAGGCAAGCCTCAACACGCTTGTTTCTGAGTGGGACGACGAGTAACGTCGGCTTCTCCCTGCGGCGGGGCACAAGAAAAATCAGCCCCGCCGCTACCCTTTTCTCAATGAGTGGCGGCTCATGGACACATCTACTTTCCTACAGGGAGTACTCGGCACAGAGGGTCACTACTGTGTCTGGGCGCTCAAAGAGCAGCGTATGGTGCAGAAGTTCTACGGCACCATAGACGAGTTAGAGCATGCAGCTAACAACCTAAACGAGAACGGCTTCGACACCTACTACGCACTCGCTACTTTCGACGAGGCGGGGTCACGCGAAGCCGATAACGTCAGGCAGCTGCGTGCGTTCTTCATGGACTTGGACTGCGGCGTGCACCTCAAGAAGGGCACACCAAAAGACTTTCCAGATCAGTCTACGGCCATCGCGCAGCTGCGTGCGTTCTGCAAGACGGCAAACCTGCCGCGCCCTACGATGGTCAACTCTGGCTACGGCGTGCATGTCTACTGGCCGCTGACCGAGCCGGTGTCCTTGGTGGAGTGGCTTCCCGTCGCCGAGCGGCTCAAGGCACTGGCGAACTTCCACGGGTTCAAGGCCGACAAGAACGTCACCGCCGATGCTGCCCGCGTACTGCGCGTGCCGGGTACGAGCAACCACAAGGGCGACACGCCTGCGCCTGTCACGGTGCTGGGGATATCCGATCACGAGCCCGTGTCATTCGAAACATTCGCAGCGCGCGTCAACGCCGCTGACCTCCCTACAAAACCAGTTTCTACGAACAAGTTTACGCCCCGCCCTGCGCACAGCGCGATGATGGACGCGCTGATCGGCAAGCGTGAAGCACGCTTCAAGACGATCCTCGAAAAGACCGCCGAGGGTAAAGGCTGCGCACAGCTGGCGTACATCATCCAAGAACAAGCCACGATGGAAGAGCCCATGTGGCGCGCGGGGCTGTCGATTGCGGCGTTCTGTTCGGACGGCGCTAAGGCTGCGCGGATCATGTCCGAGGGCTACCCCGAGTATGACTCGGAGGAGATGCAGTACAAGCTGAGCCGCATCAAAGGGCCGTATCTCTGCACGCGGTTCGACGAGTACAACCCCGGCGTCTGCGTCAGCTGCCCGCACTGGAACAAGATTAAGTCGCCCATCGTCCTAGGGCACCAGTACAGGGAGGCCACCGAGGAAGAGAACACGGTGGTCGTACCGAGCGCAGAACCAGACAAGCCCGCGCAGGTCTACCAGATACCCCCATACCCGAAGCCTTACTTCCGTGGCGCGGGAGGCGGTGTGTTCCTACGGCAAACGGACGAGGATGGCGAAGTCATTGAACGCTGCATCCATGTCCACGATCTCTATGTCGTGAAGCGGATCATAGACCCAGAGACAGGCGACTCGATGCTGTTTCGGCTGCATCTGCCAAGAGACGGGGTTCGGGAGTTCGTCATCCCTAACCATGTCGGGACATCGAAGGACAAGTTCCGCGAGGCGATATCGTCTGCAGGTATATACGCACTAGGAAACGAAGTGGATGCACTGATGAGATACACACAAGCATGGGTGAATGAGTTGCAGCACACTACCACTGCGGAACTAGCACACCGGCAATTCGGTTGGATCGACGACAAACTCTCTGGGTTCGTGCTGGGCAGCAAGGTGCTTTACGCCGACCGCAGCGAGTACAACGCCCCTGCGGCAAATACGCGCGCCACCATAGGCGCGTTCAGTAGTAAAGGGACACTTGACGACTGGAAGCGAACCATCGCTTTCTACGACCGCCCCGGCTTCGAGCTACATCAGTTCGTCGTCTGCGCTGGGTTCGGAAGCGCCCTAATCCAGTTCACGCCCGTGCACGGGTCGCTCATCCACCTGTGGAGCAAGGACTCTGGGTTCGGCAAGACACACGCGCTCTACTCGGCGATGTCCATATGGGGGAACCCAGAGCAGCTGATGCTCAAGCACGACGACACCTACGTCTCCAAAATGAACCGTGCAGAAGTCTACAGAAGCGTGCCGGTCTGCATGGACGAGATCACCAACATCAAGCCTACCGATGCGTCAGAACTTATCTACCAAGCCACCAGCGGGCAGCAGCGCAACCGCATGTCGAGCGGCTCCAACAATGAGCGGTATCGTGGCGATCCTTGGAAGCTGCTCTTCATAACCACGGGCAACACGAGCCTCATCGACAAGGTCAGCCTAGCCAAGGCCATGCCCCGCGCAGAGGCGCAGCGCGTCATCGAGATGGAAGCAACGAGGCTCTTCCACGGCGCGGTGGACAAAGAACTCACAGACAAGTTCAGTCTCGACATTCTGAACAACTACGGCACCGCAGGAGAAGTGTTCATCCAGTTCGTGCTGAACAACGTAGAAGCAGTGCGCGAACTAGTGCGGCAGTGCCAGAAGAACATCGACGTGCGTGCGCAACTCAGTTCTGACAACCGGTTCTGGTCTGCTGTGTGCGCCGCTACGATAGCCGCAGCGAGCATCTGCAAGCAGCTTGGGCTGCTCACCTACGACGTCAAGAACCTCACCGACTACACGATCAACACGATCATCCGCACAAACCAAGCAGCGGCGGGCGCGTTGAAGCTGTCGGCGGCTGACCTCGTGACCCAGTATGTCTACGAGAACTGGGGCAAGGTACTGCAGATCAAGTCTACGATTGACCGGCGCGGGAAGAACAACAACGGCATCGACGAACTTGTGGTGCCGGATCACCAGCCGCGTGTAGATATCGTGGGCCGCTACGAGACAGACCTTAAACAGCTGTACCTCGTTATTAAACCTTTCCGCGTTTGGCTTGCAGAACAGCAGATCAACTTTGCCTCGGTGTACGAAGAGCTACGCACCACCCTGCAGGCCAACAAGTTGAAGATGCGGATAACCAAAGGCACCCACATGAACCTGCCCGCTACCGATGTAGTGATGGCGAAGATAGCGTTGGAAGACCCCACCGATGCCGGTGCATCTACTTGACGACATCTGCCCCGACGGAGTGCGCATCGTCGTGCCGTGGAAAGATATCCATCCGGGCATGTCGGTGTTCATCCCGTGCATCAACTCGGTGCTGGCTAAACGGCAGATCGCAGAGATTGCCGAACGGCACCAGATGAAGCTCAAATGCTTCGTCCGGGTAGAAAACAACAATTTGGGCTTACGCGTATGGAGAACCGCATGATATAGTGCGCCTGACAGTGCGAGAGCGCCGCCTGCTCGTCTCCTGTCGTTCTCCTCACTGGACCCCCGCCTCGGCGGGGGTCTTTTTTATTGGAACAGCTGGAATCCCCGGTCGTACATATCCTCTAGGTCGTTTAGGGCGTCCCTAACTCCGGGGGCCAAAGACACGCCGCTGGACATTTCTTTTGTCGTCCGCAGGTGCGACTTCAGCGAGCGCTCAAGGTAGTCGCGGTCTATGACGGAGTTGGGGAACCGTTCACGCATGCTTTCGTTGAACGCTTGGATGTCCTCCAGCACTGCACGCGCTTCCTCGACATCACCGACACGCAGAGCGAGGTAGTACCGCTTGCTAAGCTGCTGGCGCTTGGCCGCGACGTTCTTGTCGATACGGACCTTCATCTGGTTCAAGTCTTGCTGAAGGCTGACCTCGTTAGGCCGGAAGCCTAAAGCCTGCCCGAGAAGATCAGATGCACCAAGATCACCCGTGATGATGTCGCCGCGCCGCGTCTCCACGCTGCTGTTGTCGTGCGCAAACCGAAGGGACTTCATGGCATTGCGGATCGCAGCGGGCATTGTGTTCTCTAGGCCGCGCACCATGTCGCCTTCCCCGCCGGTCATGGCGCGATACATCTCGGCGACACCGGTACCAAACTGCGACATCGTGGACCAAGCAGGGCCACCGAGGGCTGCAACGATGCTCTCCTCCGCGCTCGGGTCTGTGTTGTACCGATTGTCGCGGATGAGTAGCCCGGTCAGGCCGATACGCGAGGAGATGTCGAGCCCGGTGGCCTCAGTCAGCATGCCCTTGTAGATACCTTCGCCGAGGTAGCGGCGTGCGATCATATCGGCGTTTTCTTCGTCGTCGCCGAGGAACGCGTCCATCACCGTGCTGAAGATGCCATAGAGCGGCACACCAGACACACCGGCAAGCAGGCCGACAGACATCTGGATACCAACCAGCTGCTTGAAGGCGGCGTTACGCAGCGCGACACGCTCCGGGTCTCCACCGGGGAACATGTTGTTGACGAGTTGCCGGGCCAGTTTGGCCTGAAGATAGGCGATAGTCAGGCCGTAGTTCTTGAACATCAACGCAACGCGCCCGATGCCCTTCTGCGCCAGACGCGGCGCAGTGACGAGTGTAGAGCCACCGTTAGTCTCGGTCGCTTGGTAGATCGCACGCTCAGCCGCGAGTGCTTGTTTCTGCTCAGGCGACAGCCCCTGCTCTCTCGGACCCGGACGCTGGTTGAGACGCGCAAGCTCCAGTTTGTAGGCCGCAACGAGCGTCACCTGCCGGTTGAACCGCTCGACGTTGTGGAACATGGCACCGCTGGCAGCGTTCACTTTGTCCAGCGTGGTGCGTGCGCGGCCTACATCCTCGACCCCGATGCTGTCGTAGAAGACAGACCGGTTAAGCTGCCCGTTCTTTGACGCAAGCTCCACGAGGGGCCTAAGCTGCTCCAACTCTGCGCGCATGTTCTGCGGCACATTGTCGCGCAGCACGAAGTTACCCGCTGCATCGAGCGTGAAGTAGTTGTCGATGGACGGCATCGACCGCACGGTCGTCGTGTTCTGCCCCATGTACTCTGTGGGGAGCCGAAGCTCCTGCGAGAACCCACTGTTAGTATAGAGCTTGAACGCATCTGCCATAGCCGTAGCAGTGGCCCGTAAGCCGTATTTCCCGGCTAGATACGGGTAGGCAACCGTAGGCAGAGACGAGAGGTTAACAGCCGCAGACGATACGTTACCCCCGATGGTGAAGGTAAACGCAAACTTGTTTGCAGCTTGAAAGGCTCTGTTCCATGCGTCCGCAGGCGGGTTAACCGCAAACTCGGCGCGGTCGAGCAGTTCCGCGATAACCGCCAGCTTGTTCTCGTCCGCAGACTTTTTAGCCTGCTCGCGGATGTCGTTTGCAGCGCGGCGGATACTAGCGGAGTACTTGAACCGCGTAGCCTGCCGCCCGAGGCTGTACGCCTTCTGCTTGAACGCGCCGTAGGCATCGCGGTCAAAGCCCGCAGTGTTGTTGCGTTTCTGCAGCGATTTGGCGAAAGACGTCTCGGGCAGCGCCTCGATGAACAGCCGAGTGATGTCCCGCTGGATAGAGTCAATCGTTTGCTGCTGGGCACCGGCAGCTGTCATACGCTCGCGAAGGATTTTCAGCGTGTCTGCGACGAACATGGAGTCCGGTGCACGGCTGTAATCCACGAAATCCATGGCGTTGTAGGCCGTATAGTTTACCGCACCCGTGCTTGTCTTCACCACGTTAGGGTCAGCGGCTAACTCGGAGATCATGCGCGTCCGGGCGTTTGGCGACTCGAACGCCATCTTGACCCGTTCTGTCGTGTTAGTTTTGGGGTCGAACGCATCGAACTCCAACCAGAAATCGCCTTTACGCGTGAGCGGGAAGTACGGCTCGATCTGGTTGAAATCGAAAAACTTGGATGTGATTTTGGCCTTCAGCTCTTTTGCAGCGGTGGTCTCGCTGCCCAGAGCGTCGTCGATCCGCCCGAAGAGTGCGTCCTTTAGCCGCATGTATTGCTGGCGGTAGGTCTCCCGCATGAGGTTGTAGATACCCTGACCGGGCGCGGCGAGCGCCGCCCAGTCTTTCTGCATGTCCCGATAGACCTTCATCTTGTCCGAGTTCTTGCCGTATTTGTCTTCGGCTTGCTTGAGCGTCAGGCTCGGGTCAACCTGATTGACCGTGCTCGTGTAGATGACGTTGTCCAGTGTACCTTTGAGCGACGGGTTCTTCTTCAGCCACTCGGTCATCACCTTGAGAACAGCGTCCACTTCGCCGTCAGATTGGATCGAGGCAGAGTCGCCCTCGCGGATGACCCGCTCCAGTGTATCGACACCTTTGATGCCGTAGTGTTCGGCGATGTCCCTAACGGGCTGCATACCCATGAAGCCGAGGATGATGCGCTTGCCCGTGCTGGACGCACCGGCCAAGACCTGCGATGCGGAGTCGCCAAAGTCCCGTGCAAACTCCTTTGTGGCTTTCGGGAACGCGCCGTCGATCTCGGCGATAGTATTGAGGACCGCAGACACCCCCGACGGGGTATTGAGCCGGTAGAGCATACCGCCAGTCCGCGCCTCGGGCACCGGGGCCATGATGGCCCGCGTGTAGAAGTCCACCGCGTCGAGCGCGCTGCTCAGCGGCTTCTGCGGCATCCCGAGTATACGGCGTACGAAGTTGGCAATCGTGTTGCCGAGCTTGTCGAGGACCGAGTACCGCCGCCCCTTGGGATGCAGCATGCCGAGTTCGCTCTGGAACTTGGGGTTTGTCATGGCCTCGGCGATAAACTCGTCGAGGCTGCGCGCCGCGTTGATGTCCTTCAGGAGCGGGCGTGCTTCGTCGAAGATTTTCTTCAGCTGCTGTGCGTAGGGGTTGTTAGGATCACGCACCTGCGCGGCGGTAGCCGCGTGCAGCATCTCGTGCAGCAGCGTGGTCGGCGTGAGTCCCGTGTCGGCGTCCAGATAGATCGTGTTAGTGCTCATATCGAACGCGCCGTAGGTGCGAAGCTCGGGGTTTGTCCTCCCAAAAAACGCATCCAAGTCGCTGACAACCTCGACTGTTACACCTTCGGTAAACGCCGAAAGCTGTGCGGCAGTGCGAGCAATGCGCTTGTTTGCCGCGTAGAAGGCCAGCATACGCAGGGCAGTGCGCAGGTCTCCGTTCATGAGCGGCTTGGCTACTGCAGGATGCAGCGGGGCATCGAGGTCGGCGTACTCGTCGGCCAGCCGGGGTATCAGCCCTTTCTTCTTCCACTTGGCGAAGAGCGCGTCCACAGCGGCGCTGTCCTCCGCCGACTGCCGTGCCGTACGCGCAGCTTCGTCCGCCTGCCGCACAGCCTCGGGCACTTTCGGCTTTGCACGGACCTCGGCTTCTCTTTTGGCGGTACGCCGTTCCGCTTCCCGCGCTTCGCGGAATGCTTCAGACGATAGCCTTTCGCGCGCGCCCTCGGTCTCTTGCTTGAACGCAAGCTCGGCCTCGCGGCGCACGGCGGCTTCTCCGCCTGTAACTCCTTCTTTTTCCACCTGTTTTGCTACATCGGTTTCACCCTGCACTTTCGGTGCACGGGCTTCAGCCGAGGATACGGAGTAACCCAACGATTTTTTCAACGCCCGCTGCGCTTGGGGCGACAGGTTCTTATTTACCCACGCCGCCGCTTTTTCCCCGCTGCTCGCGCTAAGACCCTCGAAGAACGCTTTCTCTGCGGGTGTAGCATCGCGGAACTCGGGCAACAGGCCGTCTGTTTCCTCGACGACAGTGTCTTCAGGCAGCAGGCCCTCTTCGTCGGCCTTAGTAAAGTCTCCGCCAGTAAGTTTGCTCGGTATCTTGTTTGCGCCTTTGCGCTTCTTGTTAACCTTGGCAATCGCGGCGTCCGCAGCAATCCAGTCAATCGCGTCGATGGGCCGCGCGAACCGCGAGAAATACCGCTTGGCAGCGCCAGCAGTCCCCCTATCGGTCTTGCTTTTGAGCAGCGCGATGATAGCCCGCTTGTCCGCACTTGTAGTGGGGTCGTCCACGACGAGATTGTCTGGCGTCGAGAAGTCCTTAGTAAGCTCGTCGATGTTGGGGGCGTCGGTTTCGGCCATCCACGCAGCGTGCATGGCGTTCAGTTCGGCTTGCGCCACTGCGTTTGCGGTGCTTTCGCCCTCTGCGATAGCCGCAGTTTCTTCTGCCGTAAACGTAGCAAACCGCGAAGGCGCTTCCGGCTCAGCCGGGGCGCTGGGTGCGGCGGGCGCGGGAGCCGGTTCAACGATGGCCTCATCCCCCGGACGGAAGAACGGGCGACTTGTTGCCTGCAACGTGGCTGGGTCAACGCGCACGCGCGCACCGGGGATAAGTTGCCGCGTCAGCGGACGATCCGGGCCTTCAAACACAACCGGCTCAGGCGGTGCACGGAGATAGGCTTCGATGTTAGACCGCACCGGGGCAGACTTGGTCTTGCCGCCGAACTCACGCAGCGCGGCGTCAAACTCGGCTTTGGTCTTGATCTTGTCCGTGTTGGTACGCTGATAGACCGCCGTGCCCTTGGGCACACCCATGCTGACAAGACGCTCTAGCGCAGCGGCCTTATCAAACGGCGCGGGGGCAGGAGCCGGGGCGGGGGCAGGGGTAGGAGTGGGAGCAGGAGTGGGAGTAGCTTTACGAAACCCTATCGGTTCTAGTGCATACGCTAGCAGCTCTTCATCTGTTTTATTGGCTGCAAAGTCGGGGACGTAGTTTGACGTGCTATCGTCTGTGATTATCGCAGCACTACCGTCTGGCGCGCGTACGACGCGGGCAGAAAAAGAACCTGCGTCTTCTGTGTCTACAGCGTATTGCTTAGACGTAATACCCAGTTTTTTTGGCTTAGGAGCGACTTCAGGCGCGGCCTCGGGAGCAGCAGCGACTCCGGGCGCGGGAGCAGTGACCTCAGGCACAGCGGGCGCTTCAGGCGCAGGGACTTCAGGCGCGACGGGCTCTTCGGGCGGCGGCGCAACGACAGCGGCGGGAGCCTCTGCCTTCTTCTCTTTCTTGCCCTCCGCTGCTTTCGGCGCAGCTTCAGGTGCGGCAGCAGCCTCGGGTGCAGGTGCAGCCGGGAATATCATCTTACCCGAAGCGCGGTCGAACGAGACTAGCCCGAGAGACTCAAGCTGACGGACACGGTTCTGCAGTTCGGGGTACTTGATGCCGAGCGCCTGCGAAGCCTTACCGTACTCACCGCCTGTAGCGCGCAGTGCCTCTATAGTAGCAGGGATGTCGAACTCTTCAGAGACAACAGGGGCACCCACTGCAGGAGCGGGAGCAGGAATAGGAGTAGGGGCAGGTGCCCCAGCGGTGGGAGGGACCGCTGGGGCTGGACCAGCGGCGGGGGGAGGGACCGCTGGAACGGGTGGAGAAGGCGGAGCGGGGGGCGCAGCTTCAGGCGCAGCTTCTGCTTCAACTTCAGGCGCAGCCTCGGCTTCAACTTCAGGCGCAGCTTCTGCTTCCGGCGTTGTAGTGGGCGCAGCGGGCGTAGCAGCAGGGGGTGTAGTAGCGGGAGGAGTAGTAGCAGCTGCGCCGCGCTGACGCGGAAGGGCAAGGTCGAGAAGCGCCTGCACAAATGCGCCGACACCAGCGCCGTAGCCTAGTGACTCGCCAGTACCGGTGAAGATACCCAGCTCGGGGTTATATACCTTCTGCTCAATAAGGTTTTGCGCGAGGTTAGTCGCGGCTTCTTGCGCACCTTCGGTACCACCGGAAATAGAGGCACGCTTGATTCGGTCGATGATCGCGCCCGTCGTCGGACGCCCAAGAGCCTTTATGACACCAAGGGTAAGAAGGTCTGCCGAGCCAACAGCGCCGCCCCCTAGTGTGGATATAAACCGCTCCCCTTCGGTAGCACCTGCCGCACGGGCGCGCTCAGAGGCTTCGCCTGCGCCCATACCAACGGCCAACATGCCAGCGGCCTTCGCGCCAATGCGCGGTAGTATGCTCGCACCGCCAAGCGCGCCGAAAGAACCGAGAGCCTCGCCAAACTTTCCAGCTACCGTATCTTCCAGACCGACATCGGCCTGCGGCTTCAACCCATACGCGGTGCCCCGGATAAACTCACGCGCAGTATCGTCTAAACCCGGCGCTAGCAACGAGGCTAACCCGAGCGCACCGGTCTCCAGCGCACCGACCGCACCGCGCGCGACGCCCTTGGGGAACTCGCCAAGGTAGTTGAGGATACCCTCACCTTCGTCTGTAAGCTGCCTACCGAACCGGGCTTCATACTCGCGGGCACGCCGGGTATCTTCTTGGTTGACAAAAGCGTCAATCTCCATCCGCTCGTCAACAGTAGGCTCGTCCCCGGCGATCCGTATCCTATAGTTACGCCCCGTGTACGGACCCGGTACAGATATGGTACCCATGTGCGCCTCTCGTTAGCTTGCGCGTGCAGCAGACGTAGCAAAGTCCTCGCCGCCAGTGTCACCACCGCCTACACCGTACAACTCACCCATAAGGCTGTTGATCTGCGCGGTCAGCGCTTCCCACTGCCCCAGCCTCTCGTCGGTGGGAGGATTACCCATCGGGTCTTCCAACCCTTTGCGAAGCTCTATAAGCGCAGTTAATTCTCCTGCTGCATCACTCCGCATCTGCCGCGCCAAAGTAGCCGCTTGATATGGTGTAAGACCCTTACCCTGCGCCGCCGCAGCCAGCTTAGCCCGGTTAAGCCGAGTGCTCTCCTGCAGTGCCAGCAGTTCCAGACGATCCTTGTCGTACTGCGCGCGGCCTTCTTGAAACTGCTTGAGGCCAGCTGCACCGGCTTCGCCGAGCGCACCGGCAAACGTCGGTTGACGCGACCCCATAAGTGCAAGGCCGGTCTGGGCCAGCGCCAGCCATTTGTCCTGCTCGGCACGCTTCTCGCGCTGCTGAAGAAGGTTGGCGATCTCGCTCTCGAAGGGGGACATGGCACCGACGAGCCCTGCGGGAGGAGCGCGCTTCGCGGGAGGAGCAGTGGGAGCACCGGAGGGAGTAACAGAGGGGCGAGGAGGGGGTATGGGCACGGAGTCGCGGGGAAGTAACAACGCCTCAATGCCGCCTTCCGGCAACGCGATATTAGAGCCTTCGGTTGTTAACGGTTGTGGCAGTGGGGCTTCCGGGTGGATATACAACGGGTCGCGCGGATACTGCCCTTCTTCCCCCGTATAGGTAGATACGACAGGGTCAAAGGCACTCGTGAAGGGCAGCATCTCGCGGCGAGCAGCTGCGGCCAGCGCTTCTTCTTCGCGCCTACGCCGCTCAGCCTCGGTTACGTCAAACATGGCAGCGGCGGCTTCTTGGCCGCGCGTTGTGTCACCGAGACCGGCAGCTAGGGGAAGATTTTGTGCGCCGGTAAGCGCACGCGGAACATCTTGAGGAGCAGCTGCAATAGCCGGGGGAGTGAGCGCAGCGAGTTGGGGCATAGTAGGCGCACGCATAACCGCCGGCGCTGCGCCCGGTGAAGGCATGAATGCGCTACCAACGTCGGTAAAAACGTCGGGTTGCATTCCTTGCACATCGAACAGAAACGCAGCTGCGCGACGACGACGTTCGGCCTCTTGAGACGCGCCGACAGTGTTAGCACCAGCGCGCCCGCCACGAACATCTTCCGCCATCTGTGCGCGAGCTATCTCACGCTCCATCTCTGCAGGGAGTGCAGTAGGGTCTGGGAAAAGGAATCTATCATCGGCAGCAGCCCGACGACGGTTTTCGCCCTCTATAAAAGCATCAAGGGTGCTAGCACCAGCGCGCCCGCCACGAACGTCCTCTGCCATCTGCGCGCGAGCCATCTCGCGCTCCATCTCTGCGGGGAGCGCAGTGTATATGTCGCCGGTTCTGTATGAAGCAGATGGGATATCCGGCTTTTCAGCCGTAGTGCTACCCCCTACGGGCAAGGGGATAGGACCGGGCACAGCGGGTACATCGACACCACTACGGAACGCACGGGGTCTACTTTGGTATACTTGCGCGAGTGTACGCCGCAACGGCTTAGCAGAAATGCCGGGCGCAGTAACCATCGCGCTCGGCGGCGCAAGAACGTCGAGCAGTTCAGGGTAGTTCTCAATCATGCGCTGCGCGTCTTCGACAGTAATGCCGAACATATTCGCAATCTGCATGATGCGCGGGTTGCTGGTGCGCGTACCCACCCTAGCACTTGTGCTGCGCTCTACATTGCGCTGCGCCCGCTCAAGATCAGCAATACCGCCCCGCTGCATCTTCTGCACATACCCGCCAGATGCCATCTGCTGAACGGGGGCCTGCGGCATAGCGCCGGTGTTCTGTGCCATGTCAGTGTTGGGAGCCATGGCGCGGGAGATGCCTGCGATGCCCTCCTGCGGGACACCCGCTCCGGTCACAGCGTCTTGAGCGACAGTGGTCTGAGGTTGTCCCTGATTCTGGGCGTACGCCTTCTCCATCTCCCGACGACGGGTGATCTCGCTAAGGACAAGGAACTGAGGAACCTGACCGGAAGGCATCTGCACCTCCCTGATCAGTTGCTCCATCGGCATGCCCTTGAGGGCGTCCTGAACCTCGATGACGTTCATCATCACTGAAGACCCTTATAGAGACCGAGAAGCGAGATGCCTGTGCCGAGCGCCTGCTGCCCTGCACTGGGGGTGGGCTGATACGTTGTCGCAGTACCAGCAGGTGCGACCGGGAGACCACGAAGCATCGTAGAGACTTGCCCCAGTTGTTCCATGGGATACCCCTGTTGCCGCAGGAAGTCCTGATAGGCCACATCAAGCCCAGCCTGCCCGCGAGCCATCTCACCGAGACCTTGCGCTTCCAGAAGCTGCGCACCCTGAATATCAGCGGCGCGCTGGCGCTCACCCAAGCCAGCCAAACCAGACGCTGTACTTGCCAACGCTTGATAACCGGCCAGCGCTTGGCCCGCGCCGAACTGACGGGACTGCTCGATAGCCGCTTGGCGGCGTGCCAGATCCTCATAGCGAGCGGCCTGAACGCGGGCAGCTTCAGCAGCCTCCGCATTGCCAGCACGGGCAAACTCAGCAGCCTGTGCCGATTCCCTGTTGGCGAGTTCAGTGTAGCGCGCCTGATCGACACGGGCCTGTTCAGCCGCTGCGGCCTGCTGAACCCTAGCCGCCTCTGCTGCGCGCTGCTGCTCCACCTGCATACGGGCAGCGCGATCAAGACCGAATTGCTGTGCCGCCTGCTCAAACGCAGCTTGAGAACCACGCGCTTGGATGTCGCCCATCTGGCGAGCAAGGGCCTCTTCTGCCAGCGCCTCCTGCACGGCCTGCCGCGAACCACCGAAAGCACCGGCCTGAACAGCCTGCGCGGCGCGCCCTGCACCCTGCCGCTCAAACTCTAGTTGAGCCTGACGCTGCTGCTGCTCAACCGCAGACTGCATGTAGGGGGACATGTACTGCTGAACAGCGCCCCCGGTGAAGGTCTCTGGCTGCTGATACTGGAACTGCTGGAACTGATAGTCAGGACGGAACCCATACTCAGAGAACTGGAAGGGGCCTCTGAAGTCATACTGCTGGAACTCCCCGAAGGGGGTGAACTCGCCAGTCCTATATTGAGCCGCGCCTTCCAAACCAGTAATCGCACGACGGGTGGCACCCATCGCTTCATTCATACCGGCAATAGGCGTACCAGCAATCCCCCGGATCATCTCCTGAGACCCGCGGATATCCTGCGGGGTTTCAGCTAGGCGCTGCCCCTCGTAAGCCTGATACGGCTTGAGGCCTATCTGCTCCTGCCCTTCAGGGCCCTTGGTAATGTCGAAGATTTGCCCTTCAGTGGCTGACAAGAGCCGCTGGTAAGAAGGTTTAGCCCACTCAGGGACGTCCTGAATCTGCGTCTGCGTTGCCGACTGCCCGCCGCCCTTACCCATTTGTCAACTCCATCTTGTAGCAGACATACTCAGGCTTCCACCCGGTTCCCTTGAGAAGTCTACTCCAGCCCTCGCGGCCAGTGAACTCTATATGCGAGCATCCATTGTGGTCAGCGTGCTTACGCATCGCTTCGATGGTCTCGTGCATCCATGATGATATACCAGAACCACCGATCCAGTCCAACACCATCGCTCTGCAACCGGGGTAGGATGTCACCCGCGTAGTATAATAGCCGACAGGCGTGTCTCCACGAAGCACCATCCACAGGACGCTGTTGCCAGAAACAATGTCTGCGTAGGTGTCCGAGATATTTGTTCTGCCGTTCGAGCGATCTACCGCAGGCTTGAGCCAGCGCGCTGCATCTGGCCACATCGCGTCTAGCATATCGCGAGGTATAGCATAGACGCGGACATCCGACATTTACTGCATCACCATCTCACGCACCGCCTCTGGCGCGCGAGTGCCAGCCCTGTTCATGCGATCCATGAAGCCATCACCAAACTCATCTTCGAGCGCATCCGTTGAGTCCTTGCGGACGACAAACTCTCCGTCACTCAGAAGGACATCCTGCTCGCCGTCGATTGTGGCAGGCACCATATCGTCGGTCCCAGACCCGTCGCCCGGCCCACGGACTTCGCCATTTTCGCCATTAGCAAAGCGCGCAACAGTGTCATCGAACTCGCCTGACTGCACGCGGTCAACCAGATCACGCAGCGCGTCCTCTCCGTAAGTCTGAACGAAGGCGGCGAGGGCGATCTCAGGCTGAGGGTGCATGTTCTTGATGGCGCGGATCGCATCGACGATCACTGTCTTCTCGTTGCCGCCGGTAGGTGCGGCCTCCGCCGCAGGGGCGGCGAGCAGGTTGGCAATACCGCCCTCTTGCATGCGAACTACGCCGTAGCCGGGGATCATTCTCTGCACCGTGCCGCCCATCGCATAGCCGGGCACAAAGTAGTTGAACTCAGGATCATATCCGGGACGATACCCTACGGGTGGCGTGCCCGGCCTACGCGGATAGGGCGTGTAGCGAATGTCCAGCGGCTTTGACTTGGGAGGCCCTTCAGCCCTCTGCGGCGATGCGAGCGTCGAACCCATGGCAGAGCCAATGCCTGCGGCAGACGAACCAAACTGCAGTCCGCCTTGGAGTGTGGTTTGCAGAGGCGACAAGAACCCCGCAGAGGTAGTTCCCGGAGCTACTGCCGCAGCCTGTGCCGCCGTAGGGGGACCGTACATCCCTGTCGGCAAGCCTTTCATACCCATACTAGCAGCGCCAGCGCCACCGCCACCAAGTGCGCCACCCACAGCGCCAAGGGCTGTGCCGCCGAGGAACGAACCGAAGCCTGCCTTGATGCCTTCCCCTAGGTCGCCGGTTTCGGCGGTGCGCCCGAGGCCCGCGCCGATAGACGCAGCCATGAGCGGGTTAGCCCCGAGGAACGCGCCGAGAGCGCCAGTCTTTGCAAGACCTGCGCCCAAGAAGCTAAGAAGCATTGGCAGCATATATCTGCTCCTCGATCACTACGTCGTGTTCACTGTTACCGAACCGACTGAGCCAGTACCAGATGACCCACGGACATGAGGCGTGTTTGTCTCACTTATTTTAACATACCCGCCATGGTTAAAGATAGCCCCCGGCTCCAGACCAACGTCGTCAGTCTGTAGTGCCGTGAAGACTGTGAAGGTGTTCCTGCCCTCTCCGGGGTTGCGTGCCTGATCTAGGTAGATCGAGAACGCACGGATCACCTCGTTGAAGTACCGCTGGTCGTACTCCTTGGGAGGGATCGGGAAGTATGGTGCCGGTACAAGCCTGTTTGACATCAGCGCCTACCGTCTGGTCTGATATCAATCCTCGGTGATCCCAGTCTCCAGCCAATTCCTGTCGTCGAAGACTCGACGCGCAGCGCCATCGACCTGCCACGCAGGCGCACATAGACCTGATTGGTGAACTGCTCGACCGGCGTCGATGCAGTCTTTGTCACCGTCTCATTGTCATCCTGAAGGTAGGCACCTCCGGGGAAGTTACGCGCCTTCATCGTGAACACTACCGATGGCGATGTGGCAGTTGAGTTCCTAAACGTGATGTCAGGGATCAGACGGCTGACAAAGCTGAAGTTGTTGCCATCAGCAATGTCGAACTGGCTCGACTCGATGTAGGCGTTGATGCCTGTCGCAGGCGACGTGCTGCCGTCGTCGAAACCATTCTCATGGTAGTAGAGATAGCCATCAAGGCCAGCAGCTATCGGGAAGCCAACGACACCACGATCAATCCAAGCACTGCGCGCCATGGAGCCGTAGTACCAGACATTCTGCTCGTAGTTGTAGACGACGTACCTGTCGAGGTTGTCGCTGTTGGCAGAGGGATAGAACCACCAGATCTCTGCAAATGACGTGTTGGTCGAGCAGTAGACTTTTTCGATCTGGTTGGTGTTGAAGTTCGAGAATACATAGTCCCTGACAGAGCATGGCAGCTTCTGCACAGAGCCATTGTAAACATAGAACTCTGTCTGCCCCATCCAGAAGACGCTGTCGTCCACAGCTACAGCAGCGTTCGGCCCGACAATGGTGGTGCCCTCTGCGAGCATGTTTATACCGAAGGTGAACGGAGGCCCAAGATACTGCATCGCGTGGACGGATATGTCAGTGAATACAAGTATCTGCTGCCGCGTCTCGATGGCAGTGACGATACTTGAACCAGAGCCGACAAGCAGATCGCCCGCCGTGTTTGTGGTTGTCGGCGTCCAGTCTGCCGCGTTCTCCTGATCGGAGAAGCGAATGAGCAGAGGATCTTGCGTTGAACTGCCAAGAGGATTGCAGCCGAAGGCAATGACGTGCCTGTCAACGTCAGACACAATAATCTTCGCCGCGACAGTCGGAGGGTTGCTGGCACCAGTGAGCGATGTCAGTGGCACTGCACGCTGATCCAACGGCGTCGGAGCAGAAGCGTCCCAGTAGTATATCCCGCCATTATACACGTTGATGATGAGGTCTTCGCCAAAGTTGTCATGTGACCAGACCCGGAGCGTATCCGTCAGAGCGCTAACAGGCGCAGCAGACCCCCAAGTGCCTCTACTCCACGCACCAGCGCCCCAACCGTTCCCGTAAACCGAAGTGTTGATGCCTGTGTTGATCTGGTAGGCACCCACAACGGCAGCGCCGCCATCACCTACATCAGACGAATCCGCCACGACAGGTGTCGGCGTGTACTGTCCGTTGACCGTGATGTCAGCCACCGTGTCCACTGCACGAGCAACTATCGTGTAGGAGTTATCGTTTACGATGGTGGCGATCTGGTACTCTTGGTTAAGCACTGCGGCTGTGATCTGCCCGCCAAGACTGACAGCACCACTGAACGTGACAAAGTCACCAGCCACCGCGCCATGTGCCGTGTCGGAAACTGTCAGGACAGAAGAGCCGTCAACGGCAGCGAATGTCACATCACCAGCGGCTGTCGTCGCCCTGATGGGCGTGATGTCGTAGTAGCCTTCGCCCTCTTCGATGTAGTACTTCAGGTTGGTGCCGAGACCCAGATAGTTATCTAGGTTGATCGTCCTCCACGCATGCAGAGCGCGGCACGTCCCCAAGAAGGACTTCAGTCCCAGCTTTACCCAACCGCCGATCTTTTCTGGAAAGCCTGCGCGAAAGCGCATCTTGTCCATGTCGAACCAGCCGCCCTCGTTGCTGTACGAGGTGGTTTCCTTGTTGATGCCCGGTTGGAACTGTAGCTTGGTTAGCGGCATGAGCAGACCCCTGATCCCGGCATAGTATACACCAAAGAACGCCGGATGCTACTGGCCCATTCCTTTTACAGCAGAGGCAATGCGGCCAACCCATGTGCGCTTGCTCGCCATCTCAAGGGCTGCGTGTAGCGTCTCCTCATTCCGCCGAAGCCATCCACGACCGAAGGTGTCGAACGTGCGGAGGCCGCGATAGAAAGCCTCGCGCGCATCAGCCATGTCCTGCACGATTTCTTTCGGGTCTTTCTTTTCGACAGCCGCCAAGGTCGCAGGCCCAATGCCGCCATCAGGCGTCACGCCAACGATCTTCTGTAGCGCCTTTGCCGCGCGGCCAGTGCCAGAGTTGACGGCCCAGTCGAACACGGCCCAGTCCACGCCACCGGGAAGGTCGTCGCCACGCACCTTGTCCCAGTACAGCTTCTTGTACAACGGCGCGACATCCTTCACCGTCAACTTCTTCATCGCGTCCGGTGCAGCAGGCTTGCCGATCCACTCTTCCCAGACCTTGCGGGTGACACCCAAGTTGGTTTCCCCACCGGGGTCTTTGGGGTGATTGACGTAGCCACCCTCGTGCTTGAGGAGCATTTCCAAGCAGTCGTCGAAGTTCTCTTTCACTTCTTCCTCCTGAACAGTCCGATGAACCCGCGCAACATTTCTGGCGGGCTAGGTGCCATCCATCCGATCATAAACGCGATCCAGTACCAAATCGGGATGTCCGCAAAATTGTTGATCGTGACGGTTTCGACCGATGCGGCATCAACCTGCTTCGTCTCGGTGATGATATCGCGCCCAGCTTCAGTTCGTTCTTGATTGGCTACAACTTGCTGAGTGTTCTCTTTGCCAGCCTGAACATTCGCAGCCACATTCGGCCCGCCGCCACCCAACATCCCAAGAGGCAACGCGCCGCAGGCGGCAAGGAACAGGAACAGTAGGAGGAGATTAATCCTCATGGCTTCTCTCGCGCGTGCGGACGTAGGCACTCGCCCCCATGAAGGCAGCGACCACCGCAGCCTGAGATGTATAGAACATCGTCATCAAGCCATTCAGCACCTCAACCCTGTCTGTCGGTAGAATCGGCAGAATCAGACCCAGCGTCAGCAAGACCATCGACCCCATGGCCACCCATGCCATCTGTCTCTGTTGGTCCTGCTGCTTGTCCCAGTTGTCGATGCGAAGCAGCTTCTCGTGCCGGTTGATCTCTGAGTTACTGACAGTGCCGTCGCCGTCTAGATCAGCTACGTCCAGCAGGCTGTTGGGTTCCAGTTTTTTGGGGGTCATGAGTGGTTCTCCAGATACAGCCACAGCACAACGGTCATGAATGCCGTCACGCTCGTCAGCATGAGGAAGATGAGTAGGCCAGAGACCAACATCTCCTTGATCTCTGCCTTGCGGTGTTCGTGCGCCGCTCTGCGCTTACGAATCTCTGCCTCTGTTCTCAAGAACTCTTCCCATCCGCTCTGGCCGTAGCTGAACTGGACGTAGGTGCGAAGCTCGTTGCGCTGTGCTTCGATCTTTTTCTTGGCAGCAAAGACCTCCATGGCCTCTGCCTGAGCGCTGCCGCTGAATGCCTTGTACCAAGGCGGGTCTTCCGCCTTCCTCTCGAAATACTCCAAGTCAGAAATGGCACTAGCCCATTCGGAGAGTTGACCTCCCATATCCTGCAATT
>Ga0208644_1000738_pt1 | contig 29091 bp, 20 predicted proteins | sample VirMetDEL_Nov_18_FD_184517 | JGI IMG/M metagenome (GOLD analysis project Ga0208644, IMG submission 184517) | Aqueous microbial communities from the Delaware River and Bay under freshwater to marine salinity gradient to study organic matter... | ecosystem: Environmental > Aquatic > Marine >...
AAGCCGGGTGTCCCGTCAAGATTCTTAATTGACGTGCCATTGGAGAAACTTCTTGAGACACAGAAGTATGTGAAGCCCAAGATGAGTCCCCACGTGGATTGGAAGAAGTTTTGTAGTGACCCCTTTAATTTGGGAGCGAGAGCGAGATGAAGCCAGAAAAACCTTTTGGTTGGGTTCACATGACTGATGGTAAATGGGAAGATTTTTTCTTGTACAAAGATGGTGTTGGAGAGTGTGAAGATTGTGAATACTGCATCCCACTTTACACCGCACCTGTACGCTCCAGCGACATAAGCCAAGAATGTGTCGATGAAACGGCAAAGTCTGCACCGCCAAGGCAACGGTCTTTTTATGATGACGTTGGGCGCTTAATAAAGGCTGGCAAAGGTTTTTATGACGATGGCACACCCATTGACTACAAAGAAATACAACTAGAAATAAAAGGCGTAGGTGAAGGTATTTTTGAATGTACAAAAGTCTTTATTCCACGACCACCAAAGCGTGAATGGGTTGGGCTGACGGATCATGAAATCAGCGAGTGGTGGTGGGCTGTCACAGGAGAGTTGCCTGAAGACAGTTGCATTGTTGACTTTGCTCGTGCCATCGAAGCCAAACTGAAGGAGCGAAATGCATGAACGAAAAACAAATTGTTAATTGGCTACTAGGTTTTACGATGGGTATGTTGACGGTGCTATCTTACGAGAAGCTAATGAGTGAGCCGTTGATCATCCCTGATGGCGAAACGGTACGTGCTGATGAACTCATCAGTATTTACAAGCGTGGGATTAAAGACGCATTACGGACCAACCCCGTGTCGATGGACCTTGAGCAAGCGTGTCTTGAGGTATGGGCTAACAAACAACCTGTGGAGACAAAATGAGTAAATTCACGTACCCCGAAACGCTAAACGATTTAATCAAAGAAACGCAAGAAACCATGCGTGTAAGCGGTGTGCCATACCCTGTACCCGCACGTGATAAACAGTTTGGTGGTGATCACTACAAACGTATGGGTGTTGAACCTTGGGATGTTGTTGACACGTGGCCTATTGAGCAACGTGTTGGCTATTACCGAGGCGGTGCCCTGAAATACATAATGAGGTTGGGTAATAAAGACGAACGACTCCAAGAGGCACAAAAAGGCTTGCATTATCAGGAGAAGTTGGTGGAAATTCTTAAAGCGGAGCAAAAAGATTCCGCAGTAGTTGGAGTGTCAGGTCGGTCCTACCGGACCGTCGATCCGAAGTAACTTTATCTTGAAGGAGATTTAGATGAACGTTGGAAAGCTACAAGTAGTAAAGGAGTTGCGCAGTGAGTGGTCCAATACGATTACGCACGACGGAGGGCACTGCGTTGTCTGCTCTCGGTGGGGCAAGGTCTACGGGCGAAACATCAATCGAACGATGGCGAAATCATTAGCATGGTTGAAAGCCGCCTGTGACGAAGTTGGTGGAGATCGCTGGGTCGAGGTTGCAAGAAAGGCTCCTCGCTGGATGGTGCGGTCCAATCAGTTGTCTACGTTAAAATCGTGGGGGCTGGTCGAACGGCTGACGAGCGATGAGGGTAAGGTAAAGCACTCAGGCATTTGGCGGGTGACGGGTTTGGGTGTTGCGTTTGTCGAAGGCCGTATCGCTGTGCCTTACAAAGTCTATACATACAACGATATGGTTCACGACGTGAGCGACGACACGGTGACGTTTGCCGAATGCTTTGAAGACACATTCGATTATCAGGCAACGATGAACGAGATCTACGCAAACGCATCAATGCGATCTGTCGAAGAAGTTGAATAACCAAAAAGGGTACACGTGAATTTAATTACAGTAGACTTTGAGACGTACTACGCCAAGGATTTTGGCTTCAAGACTCACACCACGGAGGAATATGTTCGTGATTCAAAGTTTGAAGTCATTGGCGTAGGTGTGAAGTTAAACAACCAACCTGCGGAGTGGGCAAGTGGCACGCACGAACAACTTAAAGAATGGTTACAGAAGTCCTTTCCTTGGTCGGACTCGATGGTGCTGGCTCACAACACCATGTTCGACGGGGCTATTCTTGGTTGGCTTTTTAATATCACTCCCCGTGTTTGGCTTGACACTCTTTGTATGGGGCGTGCTTTGCACGGTGTCGAGGTTAGCGGATCTCTCAAAGCGTTGGCTGAGCGGTACGGCATTGGTCAAAAAGGCAACGAAGTTTTAGCCGCACTTGGCAAACGTCGTACCGATTTTCATCCCGAAGAACTTAGCCGTTACGGAGACTACTGCTTAAACGACGTGGAGTTAACCTACAAACTCTTTAACATCATGGGGCGAGGCTTCCCCAAAAAAGAACTCAAGCTGATAGACCTCACACTGCGAATGTTCATCGAGCCTTTACTCGAACTTGATCTGCCACTCTTGGAGCAACATCTTATGGCAGTGAGGGATCGCAAAGAGGAACTGCTTCAAAAGGCTGGGGTTGATAAAGAAATCCTGATGAGCAATCTGAAGTTTGCTGAACTGCTGAGATCTGTTGGCGTTGAACCTCCGATGAAGATTAGCCTGACCACAGGCAAAGAGACATTGGCACTTGCCAAGAACGACGAGGAGTTTAAAGCCTTAGAGGAACATCCTGACGATAGAGTACAGGCACTGGTTGCGGCGAGACTCGGAACGAAAAGTACGCTAGAAGAAACTAGGACGCAACGCTTTATCGACATTGCAGGTAGGGGCACGTTACCCGTACCCGTGCGTTACTATGCCGCACACACCGGACGGTGGGGTGGTGACGACAAGATTAATATGCAGAACCTACCGAGCCGAGGGCAGAACGCCAACCGGATCAAGCAAGCGATCATCGCACCAAAGGGACACATCATTATTGATGCTGACTCCGCACAGATCGAAGCACGGGTGCTGGCATGGCTGGCCCATCAAGATGACTTGGTCGAAGCCTTTGAGAAAGGTGAAGATGTTTACAAGATAATGGCCTCGGCTATCTACGGTAAGCCGCTTGAAGACATTACTAAAGAAGAGCGGTTCGTTGGTAAGACCACGATTCTCGGAGCCGGGTATGGCATGGGTGCGGCAAAGTTTCAGGCCCAGCTTAAAACGTTTGGCACGGAGATCGACCTAGAAGAAGCTAGGCGGGTGATTGATATTTACAGACGGACCAACGGACGCATTGCCCATCTGTGGCGTGAGGCACAACAAGTTTTGGTTTGTATATCGAGAGGTGATCCGGCTGCTTTGGGTCGCCCCGGTGTCTTAGAAGTTGTTCCTGATAGGCAAGGTATCCGACTGCCGTCTGGACTGATGATGTGTTACGACGATCTACGGTTCTCAGAAGGTGAGAAAGGTTTGGAGTTTCATTACCGAACCCGTCGAGGGCGTACCAAGATCTACGGTGGTAAGGTCATTGAGAATGTTTGTCAGGCGATAGCCCGATGCATCATTGGTGAGCAGATGTTGAAGATCGCTAAGAAGTACCGAGTCGTGCTGACCGTTCACGATGCGATCACTTGCGTCGTGAGGGAAGTCGATCAAGAAGAAGCGCAAGCCTACATCGAGGAGTGCATGAGGTGGGTTCCCGATTGGGCCGTGGGTCTTCCCGTTAATTGTGAATCAGGAATAGGGGCCAGCTATGGAGATTGCTAAAGACGTTGATTACGCACCGCATTATTTGCAGTCGCAGAGACTACTTCGTAAGATATACGAACATCTTAACGAACGTGAGTTTAAAGAAGCAGAAGAGCTAGGCGTTCAGTTGATTGTTGAAACCAAACTTTTACTCAACGCTATAAAGGCTCAGAAATGAAACTACCCCCATGGTCATTTAGTGGCATCAAAGCATTCGACCAATGCCCCAAGAAGTATTACCACTTAAAGGTGGTCAAGGATTACAAAGAGCAAGTCACTGATGCACTGACCTACGGATCGGAGTTTCACAAAGCCGCTGAACTTTACATCAAGGAGGGCACCCCACTACCGCCCCAGTTTAGTTATTCCAAAGGTGCGCTCGACAACCTGAATCAGTTACCGGGCGAGAAGCTGTGTGAATACGAGATGGGCTTGACAGAAGATCTTGAGCCTTGTGGGTTCAAGGCCGAGAATGTCTGGTGGCGTGGGATTGCTGACCTGATCATCCTAGACCGGGAAAAGGGGGAGGCACGGGTACTAGACTACAAGACCGGAAAGTCGGCAAAATACGCAGATACCGGGCAATTGGAATTAATGGCACTGGCGATATTCAAGCACTTTCCTGAGGTACGGAAGGTCAAGGCCGGACTTCTGTTTGTGATCGCTAAGCAATTTATTAAGGATAGTTACACGGTGGACTCAGCGCCAACGCTTTGGCAAAAGTGGCTACGAGACTACGACCGTTTACGGTTTGCGTATCAGACAAATGTTTGGAACCCGAGACCCTCAGGATTGTGCAAGAAGCATTGCGTCGTGACTGAGTGTCCCCACAACGGAGGATATATGTGATGCCGTACAAGAACCCAAAAGATCGAAACTTTAAACGAGAGTATGAACTGCAAGTCAAGCGTGGCGACATTGACGAGAAGATAGAACGTCAACGGGCACGCAGGGCTATTGACAAGACTGGAAAAGATGCCAACAAAAATGGTAAGGCTGACAAGCGTGAAGGCAAAGACGTGAGCCACAAGAAGCCATTGAGTAAAGGCGGGTCCAATAAGGACGGATACTTTATTGAAAGCCGTGCAAAAAATAGATCACGCAATTACAAAAAGTAGTGTATAATTGAAATTCAAGCAAGGGCGAACCCGCCCTTCGCTTTTGTCACTGAGGTTTTATGGAGATTATCGAGAACAAAGCACTCTTATTGCGTGTTCGTGAACCGGATCGCATTACAACTGTTATTCCAAAAAGCAAGCAACTGCCTAACAATCAGGTCGTTGTCAAATGGGGATTGGATGAAGCGCAGGTACTTCGCAACTTGCGCATTAAAAACGTGCCGTCCCCCATTCTCGGGCAGTACGACTGGCCCGGGCAGTACAAACCATTTAACCATCAACAAACAACTGCGGCATTTCTAACGCTCAACCGCAAGGCGTTTTGCCTCAACGAGCAGGGCACAGGCAAGACCGGATCTGTTATTTGGGCGGCAGACTATCTGATGAAGAAGGGCCGCATTCGACGAGTTCTTGTCATTTGTCCATTGTCGATTATGGATTCGGCATGGCGTGCTGACTTGTTTAAGTTTGCAATGCATCGAACCGTAGACATCGCTTACGGTGCATCAGACAAGCGTCGAGCCATCATCAAGGGCAATGCCGAGTTCATCATTATTAATTACGACGGGGTGGAGATCGTTGCTGACGAGATCGCCCGAGCAGGGTTTGACCTGATCGTGATTGACGAGGCCAACGCCTATAAGAATGCACAGACCAAGCGGTGGAAAACGCTTAAGTCTTTGATCACACCTGAAACATGGTTGTGGATGTTGACCGGAACCCCAGCCGCACAGTCGCCACTTGATGCCTACGGACTTGCCAAGCTGGTGAATCCTGAGGGTGTGCCTAAGTTCTTTACCACGTTTAAAGACATGGTGATGACCAAGCTGAGCATGTATCGGTGGATCCCAAAAGAATCGGCAACACAGACCGTATTCAAAGCACTCCAACCCGCTATCCGATTTACCAAAGACGAGTGCCTTGATCTGCCTGAGATGACCTACGTCAAACGCAAGGTCGAGATGACCCCTCAACAGAAAAAGTACTACCTGATTCTGCGAGACAAGATGATGATGGAGGCCGATGGGGAAGCAATCACATCGGTCAACGCCGCAGTAAAAATGAACAAGCTTCTCCAAATATCTTGTGGAGCGGTCTACTCCGATACAGGAGAGACGATTGGGTTTGATATTAAGAACCGGTACAACGTTCTGAAAGAAGTTATAGAAGAGGCATCTCAAAAGGTTCTGGTGTTTGTCCCGTTCAGGCACGCCATCACAATCCTTGCCGACAAACTACGAACCGATGGGGTTACCACAGAAATTATCCGGGGCGATGTGTCTGCATCCGAGCGCACTGCCATATTTAAACGGTTCCAAGAAACGCCTGAGCCACGGGTGCTGGTCATCCAGCCACAAGCCGCCGCCCACGGTGTAACCCTGACTGCCGCCAATACGGTGGTGTGGTGGGGGCCGACCAGTAGCTTGGAAACCTACGCACAGGCCAATGCCCGGGTCCATCGATCAGGTCAACGTCACCCGACCACGGTCGTTCAGTTGTATGGATCTACTGCTGAACAACATGTTTACAGATTGTTAGATAATAAAATTGACGTTCACACACAAATTGTTGAACTTTACAAGGAACTACTTGAATAACTCGCTGTCTGATACAATATAACAAGCTGTACAAAATATTCTATTCTTAAGGAGATTAGTTATGACTGAAGCACTAAAAGCCAAGCCGGAGGTTTTACCGGAGAAGTTGGTCAAGGTCTACATAAAGATGCGTGCCAAGCGTGCCGAACTTTCAGCGGCATTTGACGAGCAAGACAACAAGATCAAGGCTCAGATGGAAAAGGTCAAAGCCGCCCTGCTGGAGTACTGCAAGGAAAACAGCGTCGAGAGCGTGCGTACGACTGAGGGCTTGTTCTACCGCACCGTTAAGACCAATTACTGGACAAGTGATTGGGAGTCCATGGGCAAATTTATTCTTGAGCATCAAGCCCCTGAGTTATTAGAGAAGCGCATTCATCAGGGCAACATGCGCCAGTTCTTAGAGGAACACCCCGATGTGCTACCCCCGGGGCTAAATGTGGATAGCGAATACGGCATCACTGTAAGGAGAAAGTAATGACAGACCTAGCCAAGTTTGTACCGATTGAATCGGTTGCAAAGCATTTCATGGTTTCAATCTCAACGGCCCGAGCGTGGGTGCGGCAGGGGCATATCCCGCCTGACACCTACCTCAAGATTGGTAACACGTACCGTTTTGATTTGCAGAAAGTGGTTGATGCTTTAACCAACCGCCCACGACTGAAACCGATAGTAGTTCCCGAGAAAGAGGGCAAGGAGCCACAACAACTTGAACTCGACTTTGGCAATCCCGACGAAGACATTTAAAGGAGAAACTTATGTCTGACATGACCTTGTTTAAACCCAACAAAGCCGCCCTCGCTCTTTTAGGAGACGTGGAAGACAACCTGACGGATCGCCTTGCCGGGTCCACTGGTGGATCTATTAACCGACGCATCAGCATCAAGGGTGGCGTCTTTCGTGAAATCATCAACGGTAAAGAAGTTCGTGTAAACGAAGAGCGTGCGATGAACGTTGTGCTGGTGAATGCCGCACCCCTTAGCCGCATGTACTACGCTGGGGTGTACAACGAGGGAGAAGTTACCAAGCCAATGTGCTGGTCAAGCGACACACAAACGCCTGACCCCAAGGTGCCTCAGGATCAGAGGCAATCTGCCCGATGCATGGACTGCAAGCAGAACATTCGTGGCTCTGCCGCATCCGGTGAGGGTAGGGCTTGTAAGTTCCAGCAACGTGTTGCTGTGATGCTCGACGGTCAACTCGACAACGAAGAGATCTATCAGATTACGTTGCCATCAACGTCTATCTTTGGTGACGGTGAGAAGGGTAAGTTACCTCTCCAAGCGTACGGTCGCTTCTTAAAAGCGCACAACACGCACGCTATCTCGGTTATTACTGAGATGAGGTTCGACACTTCCAGCCCCACACCGAAGCTGGTGTTCAAGGGTGTTCGCCCCTTGGAAGAAGATGAGTTAAAAGCAGTTATTGCGATGAAGGATCATCCCGATACCATCAAGGCGATTACACTGAACGTCGCTCAGATGGATGGGGTTATCCCTAGTGGGGAAACAAAAGCCCTGACAGTTAAGAAGCAAGAGACTGCACCAGTAGCCACGGAAGAAAACGAAGTGGAAGAGGAACCCAAGAAAGTTACAAAGAAAGCCACTCCTGTAGTCGAAGAGAAGGCCGAACTTTCTGATATTGTGGGCGACTGGGACGATTAGTCTCGGAGGGGAAAGCGTTAAGAGATTCAGTTGTTTCAACGCTACTGATCGGGTGAGTACCCTCCACCCACTTCACTGGTTAACCACGACTAGGCTGACGAGCCGAAAAGGGCGCAAGCCGCACGGTGCCCCTGTCGTGGGTTCTTTTACGTGCGAAGAAGGCGGCAAATGAAAACAGAAGATTTTTTAAGGTCGGCACTGGGAGATGAGGGCTACTACTGTGTAGTCGGATTGAAGCCGAAAGAAGATCGGCGACTGCAAAAGTTTTACGATTCGATTGATGATGTCTTATCTGTAGCGCACAACCTTGATAACGAGGGATTCGATGCCTACTTTGCCTTGGCGACTTTTGAGAATGGTGAGTCACGCAAGCGAGACAACGTCAAACAACTGCGGTCGTTCTTCTTGGATCTCGACTGCGGTCTGTCGAAAGAGTACCCAAACCAGTCCGAGGCGTTGGTAGCCCTACGAGGTTTCTGCAAAGATCTCTCCCTACCAAAACCCACGATCATTAACTCAGGTAATGGCATACATGTTTACTGGTTCTTAGAAGAAGCGATGAGCCGTGACGAGTGGTTACCTGTTGCCGAGCGACTAAAGCAACTATGCAATCAGCATGATCTAAAGGCTGACCCTGCGGTTACATCAGATTCGGCACGGATACTGCGGATACCGGGTACGCATAATCACAAGGCCGACGAGCCTAAAAAAGTAGTCGTGATTGGAGAACCGGGCAACAAGATTACATTTGCTGAGTTCAAAGCTACGCTTGGTGAGGGCTTCATTGAAGCACCCAAGAAGTATGTGCCGATGGAGAAAGATGCCATCATGGAGGCACTCTCAGGTAGCTACACCAGCAACTTCAAAGATATTCTTATCCAGACACAAGCTGGGGTTGGGTGCGCACAGATCGAATACGCTGTCACCAACCGAGCAACATTGGACGAGAAGTTATGGAGAGCGACACTTTCTGTTGCCGCATTCTGTGAAGATCGTGACAAAGCGATCCACAATATTTCAAAGGGGCACCCCGAATACACATTCGATGCCACTGAAGCTAAAGCGAGGCTGATTAAAGGCCCATACAAGTGCGCAACATTTGATAGCTACCGACCGGGCATTTGCCCCAAGTGTCCACATTGGGGTAAGTTTGGTTCCCCGATACGGATTGGTAAGAAGGTCATGGAAGCTACCGAAGACGACAACGTAGTGGTTGAGAAGTTTGCAGATATTCCAACCATGACCCCACAGCAATTCACCATACCGCAATACCCGACCCCCTACTTGCGGGGTAGTAATGGAGGCGTGTTCAAACGAGTTACCACGCCAGACGAAGTAAAAGAAGTGCCTGTTTATCACAATGACTTGTATGTCATTCGTCGCATCCGAGACCCCGAGATTGGGGAGAGTGCCGTTTTACGTTTGCACCTACCACGAGATGGCGTGCGTGAATTTACGATGCCGCTTACAGCAGTGGGGTCCAAAGAAGAATTTAGAAAGTACTTGGCATCGAACGGCGTTGCCGTGATCAAAATGGATGAACTTATGGCATACATTAGTAGGTGGATAAATGATCTTCAAATGAAGGTTGCCGCTGATGCCGCAAGGCTTCAGTTTGGTTGGACAAACGACGATCCCGAAGAACCGGACGGCCTGTCTTCATTTGTGGTTGGCAACATGGAAGTATTTAAAGATCGCATCGAGGTTAACTCCCCGTCATCAAAAACAGTCGATCTCTTCCCAGCGTTCCAGCCCAAGGGCACCCTTGAGAAGTGGAAGCAAACGATGGAGTTTTGGAATCGTCCCGGTGTAGAGATGCACCAGTACATGTTTGGCATTGCTTTCGGTGCCCCGCTGGTCCCTTTCTTTGGGAATATAAATGGTGTGATCTTTCACACGCACAGCAAAGGTAGTGGGTTCGGCAAAACAACAGCGATGTTGGCGGGTGCTTCTGTGTGGGGCGACCCCGATGTTCTGATGCTCAAAGAGCGAGACACCTACAACTCAAAGATGAACCGTGCCGAGGTCTACAAAAACTTGCCTGTTTACGTAGACGAGATGACCAACACCGCACCGAAAGATTTGAGCGACTACGCCTATCAAGTGCCCAGCGGTCAACAGCGTAATCGGCTAGGTGCAAAAGGTAATACCGAAAGGCACAGAGGTAAGCCTTGGAAAACTCTCTTTGCCTCGACGGGTAACACAAGCATGTTAGAGCGTATAGCCCTTTACAAGGCACTACCCAAGGCAGAAGCCCAACGTATCTTAGAGCGTGAAGCAATCTCGGTCGAGTTCAACAGCAAGGCCGAAACCGATGAATTTAGTCGAAACATCATGGCATCTTACGGTCATGCTGGGGTGCCATATCTTCAGTACATCATGGCCCACAAAGAAGAGGTTTGGAAGCTGGTGCTTTCAACTCAAGCCAAGATCGACAAAGCCGCAGGGCTTACAAAAGAAAATAGATTTTGGTCGGTCCATGCCGCCGCAACCATCACTGGGTTGTTGCTGGCTAAACGCATGGGGCTTATCAACTGGCAGATTGCACCGATTGTCCAGTGGGCCATCGAGTCAATGAAGGGCGCCAAAGAAGACATCGACAACATGGGTGGAGATGTTGAGAGTTTACTCACTGACTACTGGGCGGAGAATTACAACAACGTCCTTCGTATCAAGAGTACTGATACGGTCAGAGGTAGTAGCGGTGGGCTTGATCACTTGATCACACCGGATGCAACACCCCGGTTGGCCCTTGTGGCTCGGTACGAATACGACGTTAAAAAGCTTTATCTGTTACCCAAACCCCTCAAAGAATGGTGCGGTAAAAACCAAATTAACTATGGTGGGTTCGTTGCGGGGCTTAAATCGGGACGTACAGCCGCACGATACGTACCAAAACGACTGGGTTCAGGCACTCACATCAACTTGCCGCCACGCTCTGTGTGGGAGATAGACTGTTCGGGATTCTTGACCGATGAGATCGAAGAAACGATTGCTGGTAAAGCCGCAGTCAACGAAAAACCGGATTCGGTTTGATGATTTAGCCCCGGATGGGGTGCGGATTTTAGTGGACTGGAGCCGATTTACTGTGGGGTCTTCCGTGTTTGTACCTGCCATTGATACGACAGAACTTATCGGGCAGTTCCAATCGATAGCAAATTATTACAACTGGGAAATTGATTACCGCTATAGGGTTGAAGGAGGGCGACAAGGGTTACGGTTTTGGCGGCTTGTGTGATACTATTGTTCCGGTAGTTCCTTGTCGTAAAATCTCCTTGTATTAGCTTACAGCCCTCCGAAGTTCGGAGGGCTTTTTTATTGGTACTCCTCAGGATCAGTGGAGTACTCAAGGTCATCATCGTATTCGGCGATGCTACGCATCAGTTCAGGACGCATGTTCTTACTGATCGTGATGCCGTGATACATGTTTGCGGTGGTGCGCATGTGCTGTTCTAGCGAATTAATGATCGTATCAGGGAGAATGGCGGCAGTCGGATGCTTGGAATTAAATTTCCGGATCTTTTCCATAAGATCTTTCTGAGCCGCACCGTCACCTTGGCGTAGCGCCACGTAGTATTGACGTAGCAACTTGGTCCGAGTCTCATTGGTAGTGCGGTCGATACGCTTAATGTTGGCATTAATTTCCAACTGACGCACGTACTCAGCAGGGGCAAATCCAAGCCCTTGTGCGAAGACATTCCAAGGCCCAAGCTCACCTGTAATCGGATCACCACGCAAGGTCTGTGGGCCTTCAGCCCCATAGCGCATAGACTTCAGGACATTACCCATCGAAGACGGGAGCATCTGCTCGACACCACGCTCGACAAAGCCGTCGTTAATAAGATCCAAACCTCTTTCCATACGACTGGCTACACCGAGAACCGGACCACCAAGCATCTCCATCGTGCTAAGCATGAAGCTTTGCTGATCTTTGACGGTGTTGTCACGGAATATTAAGTCAGATAATCCCATGCGACTGGCAACATCCACACCGAATACAGCGTTACCGAGGCCCGAGTACATGGTCTCACCAAGCCACTTGCGTGCAACTTCATCAGCCTTATCTTCATCGTCGTCTGTAAACAAGTTGTACGCCATAGCGGCAATGCCGTAGAGCGGAAGCCCCTGCACACCAGCCATGAGTCCAGCCGAGAGGTAGATGCCACCGATCTGCTTCATAGCCTGACGACGAACCTCAGGATCTTTATCTTTCAATGCTTCTCTAGCAGTCTTAAACAGCATGTAGTACATCGACACGCCGTACCGCTTAAACATGAAGAGGACTTTACCGAGTCCGGTTTGGGCAATCCTTGGAGCCGCCGATGCAACTGTGCCGCCGTTAGTAAGTTCAGTTACGTAAATGGCGTAGTCAGCCGCTTCTTCCTGTGCGGCCTTTCCGGTTTTACCTGCTTTTTTCAGTCTGGCAAGCTCAAGTTCGTAGGCGGCAATCATCGCAACCTGACGGTTCATACGCTCACCATGGTGGAAGACAAAACCGGATGCGGCATTGACCTTGGTCAGAATATTTGTGCTGTCATCAACGTCTAGTACGTCATACACAATCGAACGATTAAGTTGCCCACGAGTAAGGGCTAAATCGGAAAGCGTCTTAAGGTGCGCCAGTTCCGGGTTTTTGTCGAAGTCGATGTTGTCCAGCGACGGGAACGCCCGTACCTTTGCTTTCTTTTCTCCGGTATCGGTCGGGACGAGCATTTCAACTTCTCGGTCGAATCCACTTTGGGTGAAGATTCGGGTTGCTCTTCCGAGTGCTTTTGTTGTTTCGGCATAACCGTATTTACCCCCAAGATAAGGCATTACGACCAACGGTATCTGGGATAAGTTTACTAACGCCGACGATATGTTGAAGCCCAAAGTCATGTTAAAGCCGAAAGATGTTGCCAGTCTGGCCCATAAAGGAACGTTCGGCGAGATAGCAAAGTCAATCCGCTTCTCAAGTTCTTTCATGTACTCAACTGCAACTTCTTCGTTACCTTGCTCTTTAACATGGTCCCGCATCTCACCACGGAGTGCCTCTAACTTATTGGCGTACTCCAAATTAGAAAGCTGGCGGGACAGGTTATAAGTCTTAGTCCGAAGGGCACCGATGGCATCACGCTTAAATCCAAGCGTGCCTTTTCGTCGCCGGAAAGACTGGGCAAAGGAGGTCTCTGGCAGTGCGTCTAAGAATAACCGCATCACCTGATCAACCGCTTTGGAATCAACTTTATTTACTTCCATCACCCGCAAGACGCTGTTTACAAACGAAGTGGGTGGGGCGTTTTTGTAAGAAATATCGGATAGGTTGGCAAATTTTTGGATCTGCTCAGCACCTGATGCCTTGAGTTCTTTAACAGCATCGTCCCGCTCATACTTGGTCTCAAACGCCTCGACGAACAGTTCTTTCGTTTTGGTGCGTGGATCAGTGGCGTGGTACGACAGCCAGTATTTACCCGAACGTGTTAACGGGAAGTAAGGCTCAATGGCACCTTTGGCAAAAAGCTTTTGATAAATTTCTGTCTTAACTTTTCTTGCGGTCTCTTTATCAGTTAAAGAGTCGTCGATGCGAGAATCCAACACACGCTTAACATCTTGATACAAGGCGTTGTAAGTATCACGCATCTGGTTGTAAACAGATTGACCCCCCGAAGCTTTTAACTTCTTCCAGTTTGCCTGTAGCTTGTCCCAAGCATCCAACTTCTCGGGGTCTTCAATATAAGAAGTACGAGGCTTACTGGGGTCAACTTGATCCAAGGTGCTGGTGTAGACCACCTCATTAAAGGTGTCCAGCATATCGGGATGGTCTTTTGCCCACTGAGCAGTGCGCTTAATAATTGGCTCAATGCTTTGGTTCCGTTTGCTTTCAGCACCCGCACGCTCCCCAACAAGGTCATCCAACCTCTTTGCCATAGGAATGTACGTACGGGAGATGTCCACCAACGCATTAAGCGGAAGTGCCGACATGACCACGTCTTTGATCGTATTCGGCACAGAGCCTGTGAAAAACTCGTGGAAACGGGCAACCTTTTCTTTGTCCAATTGCGGGAAGCTGTGAACCCGTTCTGCTAACTTATTAAAGACAGCCCCACCATTGCCGAATGTAGCGGCGGCGTACAACATTCCTGCATCACGATTGCTTGGGGCAGGAGACAAAATGGCGTCAATAAGGCGAGTTGCCCGGTCAGCCGCAGTCTCAACACCACGGGTGGGTAAGCCGATTAGCCTACGGACAAAGTTACTGATGGTGTTGGCAAACCGGTCCCATGCCGAGATCTTGCCGCCTTTCGGATTGATGGCGTGCAGTTTGACTTGGAACTCAGAATTAGAGAACGCCTCAGCCACAAACTCGTCAAGACTTGTTGCGCCGTATGCAGTGTCAAGCGAATCTTTAACATCTTGATACAACTGGTTAAGCTGTTTAGTAACAGGATGTGACTTGTTATCAAGTATGTGAGATGTTGCCGCATGGACTGACTCGTGCAACAACACGTGAGGCGACATGCCTAATTCAGCGTCTATCTTGATGGTGTCTGTCTTGGGGTCGTAGAATCCAGCAACCGTTTGACCCGCATCGTCTGTAAGGTTTTGAATTACCTCAACTTTTGTGTCGCCTATGGTTGCGGCAATGCGCATAGCGGCACTACCCATAGTAGAGTCAAGCCTACTACCCATAGTACGTAAGGCACCACGTAGATCGCCAGCTTGGATCAAGCCACGCACTGCCGGGTGCAGTGGCATCCCAAGGTCAATGATGGCGGTGATCTCAAGCTTTTTCTTTTCCGGTCTTCCTTCTCGCACAACGTCTGTAAATGTTGTGGGTCTGGGGCGTTCTTTCTCAAGCTCTTTTTCTCGTGTTTCCCAAAATTCTTTAAGTTCCGCTTCAGTCCAAGACGGGGTAACTTCCGGTGCGACTTTCTTGCGGCGAACTTTTGGCTTGCCAGTCTTTGGCTCGGCCTTAGCTATGTTTTCTTGGATGACTTTAGAGATAGCTTCTTTCTCAGACATACCTTTATCAATGTAAGTCTGCATCCGTTCTGCGGCTTTGTCGCCATAGAAATAGGCGAGGTCCGTAGTCGTTGGTTGAGAAGTTGGCGACGAAATTAAACGTTGAAGTGCTTCATCCGTAAAGGTGTTCTTGATCTCTTCTTGTGCGTTAACAAGTTTAACCAAGGCACCTTTAGCCTCATTACTAAGATTGTCGTTAACCCAATCTCTGGCTTTACGTGCATTCTCCCCGCTCATGCCTCGGAAGAAAGCGGCCTCAGCTTCACTCTCGGTCGTGCGTCTAAAGAGTGGTGGGTCATAAACAAGGTCGAATGCGATGTTAAGTAGGTTGTCAACAACCCGTCGCATCTTCTCAAAATAGATACGAGCCGCCTTGGCGGCGGGCTTGAGTTCCATCGGTGCCGCATTCAACAAACTTGTGATTGCTTGCACATCTTCTTTTGGGGGGCCAAAGGCCGTACCAATGTCGGACTTAATGATGTCGCTGTAAGACCCGCTAATAATTTTCTCAAAGCTGACCAACGGCTCAGAAGCAAGTTCTTGCCAAGCCTTGTTACCTTTTCCTTCGGCTTCTTCTACAGTTTGAGTAGTCTCATCAGGAGGTGGTTTTTTACCCTCTTCGGTAGGGGGAGCTTTAGGCTTAGTAGGAGTAGGCTTTTTAGCCACGCCTTTAGCAGTTCTTTCAGCACCTCGACCAGCACCTCTCGGCTTAGTCTCTTTAGCGGTCTTCTCAGTTTTCTTAGTTTCTCCCGCCAATTCATCTTCCAACTCCTTTTGTAGATCTGCTTGCTCTGCGGCGGTCAGGTCTTCATCTACTGTAATGTCTGGCTTTCTTTCTCGTGATTTATCAGCAGTAGTGCGTTTCTTAGCGCCAGCCAATCCCTCAGTTGGAGGTGCCTTAGGTTCTTCGGCACCTTTAGCTTTACTTGGTTCGGCTCGTTCTCCAACTCCGACACCACCCTCAGGGCCAACTCCAACTCCGGTTGGCTCAACTCCTCTAGGTTGTCCATCACGTTTCGCTCCTTTCGGTGCCGCACGGACCCCACCACGGGGTCCAAACATATCTTGTTGCTGGGCTAAACCACCAAATGCTTGCATTGCAACAGACTCAACAGCTTCTTTTGTAGCCGTTGAAAGGTTTGGATTAGCCCTGACACGAGCCATCACATCTGCCACCAGTTGTTGCTGGCCCGGGTCAGCCATATCTTTGTTAAGAAGTTGTCGGTAGTAGCCCGACTGTCTGGGCAGTCCAGTCTTATCTAACACCTCAGGCGTTAAGACAAGTGGAAACTCCGCTTCTACTTCAGGCTCTTCTGCGACCTCGGGTGCAAGACGCTTGCCAACACCGGGGATGCCTAACTGTTCAGGCACCCGTTCGGTTCTCTTCTCAGGTATGAGGGCCTCTAACTCAGCCGTTTCCGGTGAGGTGGGTGTAGGTTCGGGAGGTGTGGCATTTCGTATGTCATAAACCCGATTAACAATATTGCGCTCACGAGGTGTCAGTTTTGTATCTGTGTAGCCTTCAGCCTTGAGTGCATTGACAAACTTGCGAGGTATGTTGCCCGGTTCAAAAGCTTCAACAATTGGAAGCAGAATTTGTAAGCGTTTCTCTTGAGATGTTTTTTCTTTGTTAGCTTCAATACGTCCGGCTAACTCTGCCATGTCTGATTCAAATTTTAATCTGGCAGTTTCAAGATCTTCGGCGGTTGTGTCTTGAGGTGTTGGATCTGTCTCAGCCAGCATCGACTCAATGTCGGCTGTCTCCAACTCATCAATCATGTCCCGAGTTTGCGTATCTCGGCTTACAGGTTCAGCCTCTGGCTCAGTGGGTGTTTCACGTGGAGCAGTAATCTCTCCAAACAAATCAGGTTCAGCGGCACCGAATGTTTCTTCTAAGGCCGCTTCTTTACCTCGACGTGCAAGATCACGATCAAACGGGGACAACCTTGCAAGTGGGTCTGAAGTGCGTAAATCTTGTTCACGCTCTCTAGCGACTTGGTCTTGTTGAGTAGTGTAAGTATCAAGATCTTTTTGACTTGTTATGACCGACCCGTCAGGCATGATAACCGGAGTAAACGGTTCAGCTTGGTAACTTAAAAGAGGCGGTTGCGTTGGACCTGTCGGTCCCTCTGCGGTAGGTTCTTCGTCCGATGGACCACGTCTTGCACGGCGGCCCAGTGCCATATCAGTAATGGCTTGGATCAGACCACCAACACCTGCACCGTAGCCAAGGGCTTCGCCGGAACCAGTGAACACGCCAGCCTCGGGATCGTAAATACCCTTAGCAATTAAGTTTTGAGCAATCTGTGCAGAAGCTTCTTGCAAGCCCTCGGCACCACCTGTGGCGGCGGCACGTCGTGCCCGGGACAAAATGCCGTCTGTAAGGGGCTTACCTAAGTTATCAATAAACTTAAAGACAGGAAGGATCTCGGTTACACCAACAAGACTACCCAGTCCGGTGGCAGTGCCCCGTTGTTCTTCCGTTGCACCTGCCTCTCTCGCCCTTTCGCTTGCCTCACCCGCACCGGCGGCGGCACCGAGACCACCCGCTGTAACCCGCCCAGCAACACCTAAAGGACCAAGCGCAAAGAATGGGATGGTGGAACCGAGGGCTTCACCAAACTTACGCCCAACACTTTCTTCGTAGCCGGGAGCCGCTTCAAACGGCTTCTTAGCAATCCCAGCAATTTCTTTTATCTTGTCACGAGCGGCTGTTTCTGTTTCTTCATCAAAAATTGCAGATGCACCCAGAGCGGCAGATTCGACAAGACCAATAGCACCCGGTACAAGACCTTTAAAAGTCTCGCCGATTTGCCCACCAAACGTGGTCTCAGGTTCTTCTTCAACAACAGAGGGCTGTTGCAATTCAGTCATCCGACGACGGTAGTCGTCACGACGTTGTTGCCGAATGTAGCGTTGAGCGGCGGCTAGAACATCAGATTCTTTTGCGCCTTCTGGTCCTTCAATCTCATAGATGTTGCCATCTTTAGCCTGAACTTGATAAATAGGCATGGTGGCTCCTATTTGGTGCTACCGGGTTTAACTCCTACAACTTTTAAACCACTTCCGGGCATAAGCGAATCAATCAAGTCGTCGTACTGATCTTCAATACTGCTAACAACAAGATCTCGACGGGCACGCAAATTAGCTAATTGCTCCTGTTGAGACTTATCTAATTTACCACCCATAATTTGCATAGACTCAAGTGTAGAAATCTGCTTATCAATTTCTTTAGTTGCAGAATTAATTGCCCGTTGCCGCCCGTCGGTGAGAAGACGCAACTGTGTTTGGGTACGCATTTCACCTTGCAGATTCCGATTGGCATCTGCAATATCTTTTTGAACTTTTGCATTAATATCGGCAATTCTTTCACGAGAGTCACGGTCAAGTCCTGCGCTGTCAAGTTGCTTATCCACATCTTTACTGCGCATTTCAAACCCACGCATTGTTGTACCAATTTTAGCGGCTTCTTGACCCGCACCGATACCTTTCTCAACAGCGGCTCTTTCAATGCCAATAACATCTTCCAGTTTCTTCTGGACAGCTTCAGTACCTTTAAGGCGTTGTCCAAAACTTCGACGACGCTCTGCTTCAGCCCCACCGGAAACTCCCGCCATTACGGAACCAAAGGAACCACGGTTAGCCGCACCACGGAGGGCGGCAGACAATCTACGCTCACGTTGCGCTTCGGGGTCCATCTCTTCAGCATAAAGCCTACGAAGATCTTCTGCACCTTTGTTGTAAGTATCCCGCTGGGCTTGGGTGAGGCCAAGCAATCCCGCAACCCGAGTTTCTTCGGCTTTTTGCATAGCCATTGGATCAGTTAAAGCTGGGAGGCCAGCCCCCGCCATGGGTGGATGGGGAGAGGGTGCGGCAGGGGCTGGCGCAGAAGGAGTGGGTTTAGCACCGGGAAGCGTAGCGAGACCGCCGGGAGCAGGTGCCGGAGTAGGCGGTGTGGTAAGTATACCGGGAGCAAGAGTAGGAGTTTTTTGGGGGAAGTCCCGCAAAAAAGTTTGAACAGTGTTGGCGGGAGGTATAGGTTCTACACTTTGCCTGTAAGCCTCTAATTCTTCGGCTTCTTTCTTAGGTACAAACCCTCTGCCGGGAACCTCAACAAGTTCTCCACGCAAGATCTGTTTTTCTCGCATGTCTTCCGCAGACTCGTAACGCCCTGTCATTGGATCTTTAGCAAACTGTGGTTTAGGGGGAGGTGCGCCTTTAGGTGTCCCATCAGGATTATGTGTTTCACCATATTTGCGATCCCATGCGTAAACACTTGGGTCACCGGGAAGCTTGGGCCTTGGGCGAGGAGGCACACGACCTTCAACCAAATCACCTTCAGCAAAAGCCACAATGCCACCACCCGCCATACGAGCCATACCCGGTGCGGGGAGTGTAGCAACACCTGACCCTAACATTTGCTGGAGTCGGCGTTGATCCATAGCTTGTTTCTGCCTTGCAAGACCACCCACCTGTTGGGCAAGCTCTTGCTTGGTCATGTTCATAACTTCTTGCTCACGCTGATCTTTAACTGTAGGGGGTTGACCCTGTGCCGCTTGTTGTTGCGCCATCTTTAACTGCATATCTCGGGCGGCGGCTTCTTTTTCAGACTTAATCTTTTGCAGTGCAAGAAGATCCAGAAGCTCCTGCTTCATCGCATATTTTTGCTGTAGTTGTTGAGGGTTGCCTCGGTAAGCATCTATCCGAGAATCAATTTCGCCTTGAATACCGTACGCCATAGTTATACCCCGTTACTTTCCACCAAAGATGATGTTATACAGATCACGCAGACCACCTGCCCCAGATAAAATTTCAGACAGCGCACTGGGCTGTGCGTAAGTGTAAGTCTGTGCCGCAACCGGAAGACCCTGTAAAAGTGACTGCATGTACTGGGTTTGCTTATAGGGGAAATCACGCTCTTCTTCAAACTGTTGTCGCTCAGCCGTAAGTCCTTCTTGCTCAATGCCCCGTTGTACACCACCGAGTTCAGCTTGCCTTCCTATCGTAGCAAGACCGTATTCTCTGGCTCGTTGCTGTTGCTCGGCTTGACGTTGTTGCTCAACATTAAACTGTTGCTGAGCCGTATCAAACGCTTGCCTGTAACCAGTGCCGGTAATACCTGCTAGGTTCTGTAACAAGTTTCTATTAAGTTCAGACTCCATAATGGCCTGACGACCGCCACCGTAAGCACCTGCCCGAGTGAGCCGACCTGCTTGCTCTACCCTAGCGATGTCGGCTTGGCGACGAGCCTCATCAATTTGAGGTTGTAATGCCGCCATGAGGTAGGGATTCATATACTGCCCCGCCGCTTCCGCAGTAAATGTCTGCGGTGTGTAAGCCGTCATCTGATCAGTAGGGATAGTTAAGCCAGCCAGTCCTTGAAAAGCTTGAGTCTGTAATGCCGACTGCCCTGCTGTAAGGGGTCCGGTATAAGCTTCATAAGGCATCGAGGCAAGTGCTTGCCCACGGCCCAGCATCTCCGTGACATAAGGACCGGCCCAGTTAGATAGGGACGACTCCGTGCCTGTCTGTTGCCCGACAATCGGGTCGGCGGGAGTGGTTACTCCGGTGCTATCTGTTGTTGCCATAATTTACCTCACGCAAATAAGTATTTGTTAGGGTTAACTTCTTTACCCTGTTTAGAAGTGCCCGTACGTGCCTTACGAATACGAGCCATCATTTCATACAGTTTTTTTGCACCTGCTTCGGAGTTGCCGTTACCAAGATGACTGACAACATCTGCGGGAATAACGAACTCACCATGACTTAGCGCCGCTGGCTGTTCTCCGTCTTTACTAACAATTTTAGTGCGTAGTTCGTCACTCATACCGTCTGTGGAGCCACGTAAGTACTGACCCGATTTAAGTCCAGCAATACCGCCAGCCGCATAAGTAGGCACTGGCTTATCCTCAATAACCACAGAGGCGGGACGAGGTGTGGTTTCTTCAACAGGAGTTGCAGTAGCAGTCGGGGCCACGGGCCGCTTCTCATTTGCTAAGTTAGCGGCATTCAAGGCGGCTAAACCAGCGGCTTGTTCTGTGGCGGCGGCTCGTGCGGCTTCTAATTCCTCAGGTTTGGTATAGCTAACGTCAGAAAAGTAACGTCGCCCACCACTACCGGGGCGGCGGTCTGCTTCATAAGGCACATCAACCCGCTCACGGACAGCCGTGTATTCAGGGATCTTACCTTGATAACCCGTGGGCTGTTGCTTGGCACCGCCAAGACCCATCAGTCCCATTAAGCCACCACCAACCGTTGCTATACTTCTCCAATCAACACCACCTCCGGGTTTCGTAAAAGCACCCATGAGAGTTTTTAAAATGTCACTACCAATACCCGAAGATGGGGACCAAACTTCTTGGTTGTCAAAAAAGTAATCGCCCGTAGGGGAGATAGCAGTGCCGTCTGAGAAATAACGCCAGCCATAACCTTCCTGACCGGGCTGTGCAGGGTTGGCAATTTCCTCTACGTTGTAGTCATTACCGTAGTCAAAATTAAACCAACTGTCGTCATAGGCGTCATCTCCCGCACCAAGCTCGTCATAGGTGTAATTACCCGAGATAGCGTCTGCCCAGTCTTGTTCAAACTCATCCATACTTATCCCCTAATAATTCTCAAAAGTGCATCGGTCACGTCTTCTTCGACTGCACCCCCTTTAGCATAAGGAGTTACAAACATCTGCTCTTGTTGTGGCGTAGCAAAAATACTGGGGCCAGAGATGTCGTAAAGGTACCTTAATTGTAGTGGATCCGGGGCTTTTACGGTAACTTGTTGCCCCGCAACATCCGGTGCGCCGCCTAGCATTGAAAGCAAAGTATTTACATTTTGCCTTTGTTGCGTCTGTTTGGCTAGTTCCTCAGCCTGTGCCTGACCCGCCGCCGCTTGTTCAGCCAAAGTAGCGTAGATTCCAGTGGGTTCTTGCCGCCAAACGGTTCCCTCAGCAGGGACAAACGGCATATCGACGGTGCCACGCACCACATTCTGTAAGAAGTCAAGGTCAGCCTGATCAATAACACCGTCTTGATTTGTGTCGTAGGCTAGTTGTTCTGGGGTCAGAGTTGTCGTCGGCTCGGCTTGTTGTGTGGTAAGGATGTCTTGCACAGAGCCTATGTCTGCCTCGGTGACGCCTCGATAGGGTGCGCCAATTGATTCCTTAATATCATTGATATTTTGTTGTAAAGCGTTGTATCTAAACTCATCTAATTTACCTGCGGCACGATCCGCAAGTAACTGTTCTTCATACTGCCCAATCAGTGAAGCCGCATCCTCAGGACGCACGTCTTTGAAGCCAAGGTTTTCAAACGCTTGTATGACTTCATCTTGAGAAACAACTCGTGGATCGACAAACTCTTCCAACTGGGTGCGCAGTGCCTCTTCTGAAACCTCTGGCCCTTGCTGGATGTATTGTTGAATTTCCTGCTCGGTTGGGGTGTAGCCAGCCTCTTCAAAAAATCCAAGTGCTTCTTCTCGTGTTACTTGGCGGGGGCCAACGTATTCCTCAACGGCAGTCTTTGCATCGGTCTCGGGCAGGTTTTCTCTAATAATCTGATCGATTTCAGTGTCGGTTGGGGTGTACCCAAACTCGTCTTCAAAGAACGTTTTTGCTTCTTCCCGAGTGGTACCAATCGGATCAAATTCTGTTTTAGCTTGCTCAAGTGTGTCAGCCTCAGATTTTTGCCCAATGTATTGGTTAATTTGATCTTCAGTTAAGGTAATGCCTTCAGCCGCCGCCGCATCAATAATCTCTTGTCTGTCAACAAATAATGGGTCAATGTAGTTATTGACTGCATCCGGCAAAGCGGTATTTGGTGTGGCACCTGTAACGGCCTTGATGTCATCAGGCTTTGCTACAAAATCGGGTTGGGATGCAAACGCCTGAGCGGCTTCATCAGTGCTGGTGTAATCCGCATCGAACTTGGTGTTCAGAATGTTTGTCTGAGTGGTTGTGTCCGTTATGCCAAGGTCATTTAACTTGGTCGTGAGGTCTTGCGGAGTGGTCGAAGTCGTGATCGCTTCGTTAACTTGTGGGCTGTTGACGACAATGTTAGAGACAATATCTTTACCTGTAGATGCCGTGTAAGCACCTCCAGCGATGCCGCCCCCTGCGATTGCTCCTAATATAGAAGATGCAGTAATGTTGGCGGCAACGTCCCGAGTCGGATCCAACTGATACAGTTGGCCCTCAACATAGGCTTGGGAGAGACCCTCTTCAATACCTTCGGTAACACCCTCTTTAATAACAACCTGACCGCCCTCACGAACCCGGTCACCTAACTCATTAATTATGCTGGCAAGCTTGCCACTACCCTCTTTACCGAGAATAACTTTCTCAAGGGCGTTACCACCAAGACCGAGTGTCGTTGCCGTAATCGTTCCTGCCACCAGACCAGACTTAGCCGCAACGTCAAGACCAACACGCACCGCATCGGACTCATTCATGCCTTTAGCGACGGCTAGGTTGTAGGCTTCTTCAAATGCATTTGCCGCCGTACCCCCGGCACTTTCGGCAATGTCAGACACCCCAGCGGCGGCAATACCTGTGCGAACAGCAACCCGATTGGCAAATGTAGTGCCCATACCTCGGGCAAGTGCTAAACCTCTTGCAAAAGTCGCCGCTCCACCACCAACTAAGAGAGGGACAAGTTCTTGCATCCCCTCCACGCCGATGACCTCAGCAAGAAATTCAGCCGGATGTTCTGTTAAGTTTGTGTAGATTGCATCCACCATGCCTGTGAAGCCCTCGGCTTCGGCATAGTTTGTGTTCATTTTTTCCAGAGCGGCTTTGTACTCGTCCGTGTTACTGGCGGTACCAAGATCAATAAGTGTTTTTGCCAACTCCCCTGCGGCGGTGCTTTCGGGGTTTATGTCAAAGAAAGTCACCAAGCCATTGAACGATCTTAGAATCCCACCCCCTGCTTTAATTGCATTAGCGGCGGTGTTAATGATGGTGGAGTTGTCTGTTGCTTGGGCAATATTGATTGTTTTTTTAGCCAGCGAAACAAGATCATCACTGATCGTGCGGTCCACGTCGGGTAGGGTCGCCGCTGAATATACCCATGCTAGGGGGTCTTCTTCTAAAAGATCCGCAGAACGTTTTGCTGTGACAGTAACGTCATTTAACTCTGTAAACTCCCCTTTAAGGGGATCCCACTGCTTAACAGGAGTTTTAGAAATCCAAACAGGTTTACCATCATCGGTTGTAAGTAAAAGTGCATCACCCGCTCTATACTCTTCCGACGTTGCGTATTTAGCACCCACAGGTAAATCAAAAGTGCCTTCAGGAGGTTTAGCCCAGTCACCGTAAGCGACGCCCGTGACATCAATTCTGAAGCCTTCTTCGTTGGATTTTTGTAGGGCCTCATCAATTGTTATGGCGTTACCAGTAAGATAGTCTTGAATGCTGGCACCACGCAGAGCGGCAAGGTTGTTGCCGTAGGTTTTGGTTATATTGTCGTTGAAGTTTCTAACATCTTCATCGGAAAGCTGGGAAATGCTGACCCCCTTTTCATCTGCAAGATCAACAAGTAACCGGCCCTTTTCTGCACTAATATCGGTTTGAGCCGTTTCAAGATTGGTTTTAAGGCCCTGATACTGACCGTTTGTTAACCAATGCTCAAAAGCCTGATTGTCTGTCAGATTTTTTAGGTCGTTAACTTCTTTGTATTCGTCAACGTTAAACGTCGGATCCATTTCCTGCACGAATGCACGAGTGGTGTTGAAGTACAGAGTGTCGTATGTATCTTGAAGTGGTTGAAGCGTTTTTCTGGTGTCTGCTAAAACAACTTCGTAATCTTCATAAAGACCGTCGTAGTTTGTTTTAAGATCAGCCAACTGATCGCTGTAAGCATCAAGTTGAGGTTTGTAAATTTCTCCATATTCCTTAGTAAACTGGTCAACGTAATTGTTGAAGTTGCCTATGGCTTCATTTGCCGCCGCCGCAGTCGCTGAGTTAGGGTTCTGCTCGTAGGCGTTTCGGGCGTCTTGAGCCAGACCAAGAAGTCGATTTTGCTCGTCTACTTTTTCTTGGAGTTCAGTTCCAAGATTGTTGTAAGCCGTGACAATCGCCTGTTGTTCTTTGACGTTGTTGTTAACCGAATTGGTTGCTACGTCTAATTTAGACTGTTCTACGTTGGCTTTACTTACTAACTCATTAAACTCATCAGACAAAATGTCGCCAAGCTGTTTTACCCCGACCTTCATTAAGGTAGCTTGGAGTGCCGCACTGGGATCTTTACCTAAAAACGCCGCAGTTGTCACATTAGTAAGAGCTTGAGCGGCGATGGCTTTTTGAGAATTAGAGATGTCGGGGTAATCTTTAGTAACTTCATTGACCAGCTTGGTCGCAACGCCACTGCCTTGAATAACAGCGGCAACCGTTGCGCTGGTTATGTCTTGTCCCGTGAACTGCGAGTTGATTGATGCCTCAACAACTTTTGCCGCAGTTGGATTTTCTTCTCTTAGCTTAGTAAACGCACCGTTTGTATTTACGTCAATCTGGTCTATAACAACGGTGGTTAGTGCGTTTCCTGCACCAAAAGCAAGACTTGTTGCCAACGCATCTGCTGGGTCTCGGCCTAATACAATCCCTGCCGCTGTGGCACCGAGAGTGGATCCTGCAAAATTACCAGCAATATTGGCAAGCGTATTCATGCCCGCTTCTTGCGCAACAATCTGAGCAAGTTGTTCAGAACCCATCTCTAGGCCGTATTCAGCGGCGGTCGCCGCTTCAGTTGCGTAACTGCCTACAGCCTCACCAACAGCCTGACCAACTTGTTGGGCAATATAGGACTTAGCCGCCGCTTCTAAAACATCTCCAAGGTCACCACCTTGTAGGGCAACTGAACCACCAGAAATAATTGGAACCGCCCATGCGTTACCCGTAGCAATAGCGGCAATGTTAGCTATCGCAGTAATCGGCCCAAGATTGGACGCTGTGTCTTTCCATGCCGGGAAGAAGATGGGAATCCCATCTTTAAACATAATCCCGTAGTCCGCCATCCCCTCGACAGAGGTGTCAAAATCGTAGCGTTGGTATGCACCGTTAGCCCTGTCAATTACTTCTAGGGGTTGCCCAAACTTAAACGTGTTGCGAGTAACCTCTAAATCTCTCCAGTTCCCACTAAGACCAACCTCAGGAATTTTTTCGCCCGTTTTTTTGTTGATTAGGTATGTGCGAGTAACGTCACCCCCACCAGCCTGATGTTGGGCACGGGTTTCCGGCAGAGTTGGATCATCAACCTTTTCTGTAACGGTGCCAACATCATAGATTGACGTAACGCCTGTTGCTACAAGTTTGGCGGCTTGCGCATAAAAGATGTTTGTTAGTTCTGCAACATTATCGTTACGGTATTTGTAGCCGTCTTGCTTAAGAAAGTCGTATTGCTGTTGAAGTTCTTTCGTAACTTTGTTGACTAACTCGGGGTTTAGTATTTCCTTGCCGTTAATTTGACTTGTTATCGTCAAAGGCATTTCAGGAATTTCAACCGTTGCTTGTTCTGTGGGAACTTGAAAAACTTCTTGTTGTAAGTAGGTGTTCGCCGCCGTTTGGTCCCCAGTCCCTTGTGCCCCAAAAGCAATATTTTGAGCAATGTTGTCAGGGGTTGAAGCACCTGACATTACTTCAGAAACCCAGTACATATAACCGGGATCCGTTGGTGTCGGTGTGCGCCCTAAAACTGTTTCATAAGTTGACTTAACAAGAGCCTTGGCTTGATCCTCTGCTTTTTGTTGAGCCACAAATTCAGGAGTTAACTCAATGTTGGTAGGAACGGTTGTTTGTGTTGATGCGTATTGAGATTCAAGTTGTAAGATGCGCTCCGGGGCCGAAGCAACGGTAGTGTTATAAATTTGCTGAATTTCTTGAGTATTGGCTCCATAAGCCGCCGCTAACTCTTGGGGAGTTACACCGTAAAGATCCAAGGCACCCTTAATATCTGCGGCGGTTCCACCAATACTTACTAAGCCATCAACGTAATCTCTGATGACGGAAGACTCAAACTTGGCGGCGGCAGGTTCAAGTTCTGCGGTATTTTTTGCTTCGCCGCTTGCAACAGCCCCACCTAAAAAGGTTTGTATTTCGTCAGGTTCAATTGTTGGACCAAACTCTTTTGCCCAATAAGCATATCCCTCGTCATCCGGTGGACGACCAAGAACTTGTTCATATAATTCGGTAAGCGTAGTCATTTACGGTACCGCAGAAACAAAACTGATTGAGCCAATGGCTGACGGAATAGCAGGTCTGGCATAGGGAGATGTCTGCGCTGTATCAGAAAATATGTAAACTCCGTCCTGCACACCAGCATCGTAAGCCTGCTCAGTTGCCCAATAAAGCTCAATCTCGTCGCCAACGGCAACCTCAAAAACAACTTCAGAATAGCCAACATTTAACGCCGGTACCCCAGTACTTTTTCTTGCCATTAACGTAAACTGCGTTGTCGATTTTGCTACGTCTGTTCCATTATTTCTTAACCATACAGTTGCGTCGTGCGCTGCGTTATCTGTATTAGCAAATTGTAAACTGTAAGTAATCTTATATACACCCGCCACCTGTGCCGTGGCTGATCCGGGAGAGTTTAACGTCCATAAATACTCAGAATTAAGCGTGTCCCATGTAGCTAAAGTCGGCGTGTTGTTGCCAGTAGCATACTGAGCGCCAGAATCCGATGCGGCAATGTGGGGTAACTTAAACCCAAACCCATCACCAATGAATTGACCGCCGTAAAAATAGTCGGCCCGATAAGAGTATGCTCGGTTAGCGGCATCCGAATCCAACTGGTTAAAGTAAATACGTAGGACGTTAATAAGCTGGTTGAAATACTCTCGGTTGTATTCCATACCGGGATACGGCAACGCTGGAGCCTTAAATTCCTCCATTGCCATGGCTATCTCCTACCGTCCGGTCGCATGTCAAGACGAGGGGCACCCAACTGCCAAGCCACGCCCAACGCTGTTGACTCCACCTTCATCGCCAACTGCCGTCCACGCACTCGTGTGTAAACCTGACCCGTAAACTCTTCAATGGGTAGCGTTGCGATACGACTGATGGATGCCGAACTGGAGTTAGCAACTGAATGCTCTGCGTTAGTCGCCTTATTGACAGAGTACCCTGAGCCTGAATTTTTAAGGGGTAACAGGTACATAGTCATAGACGGAGTCGTTGCATCGGACCCCCTGAACGTCACATCCGGCAGAACCCTCCAAACAAAGGCAAACTTGTCGCCATCGTCCAAATCAAACTCAGAAGATGTTATGTAAGAGGTGATTGCCGCAGGTGTGCCTGTTGCATTGTCGTCGTTGCCGAACTCTTGGTTGACCAGATTGTTGATGTAGGTCGCCGCCAGCGGATATTGACTCAAGCCCGAATCCAGCCAAGCCGTACGAGCCAGCGTGCCAAAGTACCAGATATTTTCTAGGTAGTTGTAAACAACATAACGGTCAATTGTCGTGCTATTACTAGAACAGTAGAACCACCAAATCTCGTTATAGGACTCGTTGGTGCCTGAGAAAATTTGACCGAACTGATCTGTTGAGATGTTATTAAATATGTATTGACGTAGATCACAGTTCAACGTCTGTGTACGACCATCGTACTTATAGAACTTGTCAAAGCCCATCCAGTAAGCCACGCCGTTAGCGTAAGCAACTGAGTTCTGGCTAACAATTGATGTGTTCTCACCAACCAACTGCGCCGCCCAGACAGCAGGTGCCCCAACATACTGGAGGGAATACAACGCCGCATCGGTCCAAACGAGAACTTCCTGACGGGCTTGGGTTGCCGTGATGATCTCTGAACCACGAGACAGTCGCAGACTACCTGCTTGGTTTGTTGCCGCCGGGGTCCAGTTTGTTGCATCTTCTTGATCAGACCATCGAACCAGCATCGGGTCTTGTACGGTCGATCCGGCCTCGTTACATCCAAGGGCAAAGACAAAGCGGTTAATATCCGAAATAATTGTGAAGTTCTGAACAGTGGGTACCCCAGATGCGTTGGCTAAGTTAGCCAAGTTCTCACCACGGGAGAGAATACGGTGCGTGCCTGACTGTGTGCCAGACGTGTTAATGGCAGAACCACCTACAGTCGTAGAAAGATTGAAAGT